>Ga0187892_10001781_pt1 | contig 47093 bp, 39 predicted proteins | sample MA1701073metaG_FD_139345 | JGI IMG/M metagenome (GOLD analysis project Ga0187892, IMG submission 139345) | Bio-ooze microbial communities from a basaltic lava cave in the Kipuka Kanohina Cave System on the Island of Hawaii, USA - MA170107-3 metaG ...
CAGACGAACCGGGCCGCGACGCTGGCCACCACGGTTCATCTCGAGCGGCTGCTGCCCGCCGGCTGGGGTCTCGCGGTCCCGCTCCAGGTGCGCATCACGGATGTCGCCACCGAGCCGGAATTTCTCGCCGGCACGGATCTGCGGGGCGACGCGCTGGTGGGTCTCCGCACGCCGACGTCGCACGCGCGCAGCTACGCCCTGTCGCTGCGCCGCTCGCGCCGCGCGACAGCGGGGCCCGCGCGCTGGCTGGTGGATCCCGTGGCGCTCACCGCGGTCTACGCCAGAGGAGCCGACCGCGGCAGTCTCGTGGCCGCGACGTCGCGCAGCTTTGCCGTGACCGCCGACTATGGGATCCAGCCGGGTGCGAGAACGATTCCGGCCACTCCCCGCTTCCTCGTGGCCCTGGTGCGCAAGCTGCCGGCGTTCATTTCCAGGAGCGGCTTCGCCGACGCGCTGGAACGGGCGCGCCTGCGGCTCAGCCCGACCAGCGTCCGCCTCCGCTCCACGTTCTCCGGCGGCGACGCGAGCCGGACGAGCTTTCGCGTGCCGGTCGCGGACACGGGGGACGTCAACCTCAGGCCGGCACGGTCCCAGACACGGGTGTGGCGCAACAGCGCCTCGCTCGACCTGTTGCCGCTTCCCGGCGTGCAGCTGCGGGGCGACCTCGCCTCGCAGCGGGATCTGCGTGATTACGGCGATTCCACGAGCATCGCGCGCGTCGCGCGGCTGGCGCGGAAATCCCTGCTGGGAGTGGACGTCGGGTTCGAATCGCAGCGGACCATCGGAACCTTCGCCGGCGCCACGCCGCGGCTCGTTCCCTGGCTCTCGCCCCGCCTCTCGCTCACGACGGGGTTCACGCTGCGACGCGATCCCAATGGACGCGACCCGATCCGCACCGGAAGGGATACCGGGGCGTTCCGGCTGCCGACCGCCTTCAGCAATTCGCAGCGGCTGGAGGCGGGGACGCAGGTGGACCTGGGGCGGCTGAGCCGCGGCCTCTTCGGCGATTCAACGATCGTTGCCCGCGCGCTCGGCAGGGTGACGTCGCTCGACTTGGGGGTCAACCGCGATCGCGCCTCGAGCTACACCAGTCTCGCGGTCCATCCGTCGATCGGCTATCAGCTGGCGATGGCGGGGTTCAGCGCGTTTCTCTCGCAACAGGGCATTCCCGCCGCCTCGGCCTCCTATAACACCGATCGCCGCATGGCGGGAACGCTGGGGCTGCCGCTGGGCCTGCGCGTCACCGGGGTGTACCAGCGCACCAGGGGCACGACCTGGCTGTTGCGGTTCAACGAGCAGGTCCCGATCCGGACGCGCACCCGGGAGTGGCCGTCCGGCAACATCAGCTGGACGCTCACGCCGCCGCGGGCGTCGGTAGGGCGCGTGTTGTCTGGTCTGACGGCCCAGGTGGCCTTCCGGTACCGGGAAACGGCGACCGAGCAGACCCTCTTCGGGGGCGGGGGGGCATCCGGTGAAGCGGGCGCCGTCACCCAGACGAGCGAGCGCACGCTCGCGCCGGGGATCACGGCGACCTGGACGCCCGGCATCCTGACGACGGTGGACGGCACGCGCTTGCGCAGCGAGCAGGTGAGCGCCGGAAACCTGTTCCGCACGACGCGAACACAGCGCAACGCCAGTGTGTCCTTCGCCTGGCGCCCGCCGGCCGGGCTGATCCGGCTCAAGTCGGACATCCGGACCTCCGCGCGGTACTCCTCTGCGCAGAACCTCACCTGCCTCCGCTCGGCGGGACAGGTCGCGTGTGTCCCGTTCGTGGACAGCCGGCAAACCAACGCCCAGCTTACGCTCGACACCAGCTTTCCACCCTCTCTCAGCGCGGGGCTCCAGATGGCGTACGTGCTCAACGACGAACGGCAGATCAACCGCCGCGTCGCCCAGCTCCTGCTCACGATGTTCGTGCAGCTCTACACCAGCGTGGGGCAGGCCCGATGAGGGCGGGCGGACGGTGGCTCCGCGCGGCCGTCGCGGCCGCCCTGCTGCCGGGCTGCAGCGCCAAGGCCAGGCCCCCGGCCCGCGAGTTCGACGGCGCGCGGGCCTTCAACTACCTGCTGCGGCAGGTGGAGTTCGGCCCGCGCATTCCCGGGACGCCGGCGCACGTGCAGACGGGGGACTGGATCGCCACCCAATTGCGGGCCACCGCGGATACCCTGATCGTGCAGCCGATCGAGCACCGCACGCCCGGCGGGCAGACGCTGTCGCTGCGCAACTTCTTCGCCCGGTTCCGGCCCGACGCCGCTGAACGAATTCTCCTCCTGGCCCACTGGGACACGCGCCCGCTGGCCGACCAGAGCGCCAATCTGGCGGCGCAGCGCATGCCGGTGCCCGGCGCCAATGATGGGGCCTCGGGCGTGGCCATCCTGCTCGGGGTGGCCGATGTGTTGAAGAGCAAGCCGCCCACGATCGGCGTGGATCTGCTGTTCGTGGACGGCGAGGATTACGGGGACTTCGCCGATTCGACGCAGGTGCTCATCGGCTCGCGCTGGTTCGCCGCGCACCAACCGGCCGGGTACCCGCCCCTGTACGCCGTGCTCTTCGACATGATCGGCGATCGGGATCTGCACCTGCCCTACGAGCAGAATTCCCAGGCGTTTGCGCCCGAGGTCGTGGACCGCGTGTGGCGGACCGCGGAGGCACTTGGCTATGGCACGATCTTCGTACGCCAGCCCGGTCCCAGTCTCACCGATGATCACGTCGCGCTGCAGCGGGCCGGCATCCACGCGATCGACGTGGTGGATTTCGTTTATGGACCCAACAATGGGTACTGGCACACGACAGACGACACGATCGACAAGGTCAGTGCGAACTCTTTGCAGATCGTCGGGGATGTTGCGATGGCGTTGGTGCGGACAGCCGGACAGTAAGACGCTCAGGGGCGCAGGCGCCCCAAGACCGCTGAGCGCCCGAGTCCCCCCCCTGAGCGTCTGTCTGACCGTCTCGTGACGCTGTAGTGCGTTTTCTCGATCCTCCTCGCGCGCTTCGGATCCTCGTGTCGTGTCTTTGGCTGTTTACTGTCCGGGGATGGATGACAAACGTGCTGCTCTCTTGCTTGCCGGACTCGCTCTCACCGGTGCCGCTATTCGGTTTGTCCTGTCCCCCCCCCCTTCTGCCCAGCGCGCGCCCGGCGACGTTCGCCTCATCGCCGATTCCACTCCCGCCCACGCCCTGCGCGAGACGGCGCGGCGGGCCGCCCGGCTGGCGCGCCCGCTCGCGCCCGGCGAGCACATCGACGTCGATCGCGCCGATGTGATGGACCTCACACGCTTGCCGCGCGTCGGCCCGGCTCTGGCGCAGCGTATCGTCGCCTGGCGCGAGCGGCACGGACCGTTCGGCACCCTCGCACGGTTGGACAGCGTGTCCGGCATCGGGCCCGCGGTGCTGGACGCAATCCGGCCCTACGTCACGTTTTCGGGCGCGCTGCCTTGACAGTCCATCCGGTCAACATAGTTTAGTTCATTCAAATTCAACGAGTTGCGTACGACCACCGCAGCACTAACCCCTGACAAGCTGGGTGACATCCTGGTCCGCGATGGGCTGATCACCGCGGACCAATTGAAGCGCGCGCTGGCGGAGCAGCGCAGCTCCGGGATGCGTCTGGGCTATACCCTGGTGAAGCTCGGGTTCATCGAGGAAACCGAGATCACCAAGATGCTGGCGCGGCAGTACCGCATGCCGGCGGTCGATCTGTCCCGCTTCGAGGTCGACCCCAAGATCGTCAAGCTGATCTCGTCCGACATCGCCAACAAGTACACGGTGCTGCCCCTGAAACGTGAGGGGCGGACGCTGACGATCGCGATCGCCGACCCCAACAACGTCGCGGCGATCGAGGACATCAAGTTCATCACGCGCTGCGACATCTTCCCGGTGATCGCCGGCGAATACACGCTGCGCAACGCGATCGACCGCTATTACCAGCAATCCGACGCGCAGCTGGCGAGCCTCCTGAAGAGCGTCGAGGACGAGGGCTCGGGCGACCTCGAAGTGGTCGAGGAGCAGCAGGACGAGGAAGTGAAGGCATCGGAGCTCGCCGAGGATGCGCCGGTCGTCAAGCTGATCAACGGGTTGCTCACCGACGCGGTGAAGCGCGGGGCGTCGGACATCCACATCGAACCGTTCGAGAAGGAGATGCGGGTCCGCTACCGCGTGGACGGGACGCTGCAGGAGGTCATGAAGCCGCCGATCAAGATGCGGGCGGCGCTCACCTCGCGCGTAAAGATCATGGCGATGCTCAACATCGCCGAGCGGCGCGTGCCGCAGGACGGGCGCATCAAGCTCAAGATGGGGCACAAGGTGATTGATTTCCGTGTCTCCACCTTGCCCGTGCTGTTCGGCGAAAAGATCGTGCTCCGGATCCTCGACAAGGGAAACCTGACGTTCGATCTGTCCAAATTCGGGTTCGAGCCCAAGGCGGAAGCCGATCTCCTGAAGGCGATCCTGAACCCGTACGGGATGGTCCTGGTGACCGGGCCGACGGGGTCGGGGAAGACGACGACCCTGTACTCGGCCCTCTCCCGGGTCAACACGATCGAAGTGAACATCATGACGGCCGAAGACCCGGTCGAGTACAATCTGATGGGCATCAATCAGGTGCTGGTCCGCAACGAGGTCGGCATGACGTTCGCCGCCGCCCTGAAGGCGTTCCTGCGGCAGGACCCCAACATCATCATGGTCGGCGAGATCCGCGACCTGGAAACCGGCTCGATCGCCATCAAGGCGGCGCTCACCGGGCACCTGGTGTTGTCGACGCTGCACACGAACGACGCGCCGTCCACCGTGACGCGCATGATCGACATGGGGATCGAGCCGTTCAACGTGGCGAGCGCCGTCAACCTGATCGTCGCGCAGCGCCTCGTGCGCCGGATCTGCGCCGACTGCAAGCAGGAGCACAATTACACGGACGAGGAGATGCACGCCTTCGGTATCACGCGTGACCAGGGGCCGTTCTTCAAGGGGGCGGGCTGCGACACGTGCAACGGCACCGGCTATAAGGGCCGGCAAGGGTTGTACGAAGTGATGTCCTGCACGTCGCAGCTGCGCCGCGCCATCCTGCGGGGCATGTCCACCGAGGAGCTGCGGGAGGTGGCCGTGTCCGAAGGGATGCTGACGCTGCGCATGGACGGGATGGTCAAGGTGAAGCGGGGCGTCACCACGCTGGAAGAGGTCGTGAAGGAGACGGCCGCCACCTGAAGGAGACCATGCGATGCCGGTGAACCTTCGCGCGCTGCTCGAAGAGATGATCGAAAAGGACGCCTCCGACCTGCACCTCGTCGCGGGCGAGCGACCGAAGCTGCGGATCGACGGCGACATCACCAGCGCGTCCACCGAAGACGTCATGACGCCGAAGGACACGCTGTCGCTCGCCTACTCGGTGCTCACCGAGAACCAGAAGAAGCGGTTCGAGACCGAGAACGAGCTCGACTTCTCCTTCGGCATTCAGAACCTCGCGCGGTTCCGCGGCAACTGCTTCAAGCAGCGCGGCTGCGTGTCGCTCGTCATCCGGCAGATCCCGTTCACGGTGCGCACCTTCGACGAGCTGGGGCTGCCTCCGATCGTGGCGAAGCTCTCCGAACGGCCGCGCGGGCTGGTGCTGGTCACGGGCCCCACGGGCTCGGGCAAGAGCACCACGCTCGCGGCGATGATCGACAAGATCAACAAGGAGCTGAAAGGGCACATCATCACGGTGGAAGACCCGATCGAGTTCATCCACCGCCATCAGTCGTGCCTCGTGAACCAGCGTGAAGTCGGCACCGACACGAACAGCTTCGCCGCGGCCCTGAAATACGCGCTGCGCCAGGACCCCGACGTCGTGCTGATCGGCGAAATGCGCGACCTCGAAACGACCCAGTCGGCGCTGACGATCGCGGAGACGGGGCATCTGGCATTCGCCACGCTGCACACCAATTCCGCGGCCGAAACGATCAACCGCATCATCGACATCTTCCCGTCCCACCAGCAGCCGCAAATCCGCGCTCAGCTGGCGTTCGTGCTGGAAGGCGTCGTCACCCAGACGCTGCTACAGAAAGCCAAGGGGCGGGGCCGGGTAATGGCTGCCGAGATCATGGTCTGCACCCCGGCGATCCGCGCCCTGATCCGGGACGACAAGGTGCACCAGATCTATTCGTCGATGCAGGCCGGCAAGAAGCACGGCATGCAGACCTTGAACGACGCGTTGTATCAGCTCTACATGCAGCGCGACGTCATCAAGGAGGAGTGTCTGCGCGTCTCGTCCGATCCCAACGAGTTCCTGCGCATGATCGGTGAGGCTCCGGTCGATGACAAAGACATCGCGGCGTCTCCGTCCGCCGCGGCCAAAGTGGCCGCGCGGCGGTAGCGACGGAGGAGTGACCCATGCCAGTCTATGAGTACACCGCGCGCAACCTGAAGGGCGACCTGGAAAAGGGGCAGGTCGATCTGCCCACCAAGGACGACGTCGTCGCCCATCTGCGCAGGAACCGACTCGTCGTCGTCCAGGTCCGGCAGGCGCCCAAGGCCGTCTCGCTCGGCGGGATGTTCAAGGGCGGCGTCAAGACCCGCGACGTCGTCATCTTCACCCGGCAGTTCGCCACCATGATCAACGCCGGTCTGCCGCTGGTCCAGGCGCTCGACATTCTGGCCCAGCAGACCGAGAACAAGGTGCTGGCCGACGTGACGCGGCAGGTCGTCTACGACGTCGAAAGCGGCCAGACGCTGGCCGACGCGCTGCGCAAACACCCCAAGGCGTTTTCCGACCTGTACGTGAACATGGTCGCCGCCGGCGAGGCCGGCGGTATCCTCGACACCATCCTGCAGCGCCTGGCCGAGTTTCTCGAGAAGAACGACGCCATCATCCGCAAGGTGAAGGGCGCGATGGTGTACCCGGGCGTCATCATGAGCGTCGCGGTCATCGCCGTGGCCGTGCTGCTCATCTTCGTGATCCCCACCTTTCAGACCATGTTCGCGTCGGTGCAGCTCGAGCTGCCGCTGCCGACCCGCATCGTCATCGGCATGAGCAACATCCTCACGAGCTACTGGTGGGTGTTTATCGCGGTCATCGTGCTAACGATTTTCGGCATCTCGCGGTACTACAAGACCCCGGGCGGCCGATTGCAGATCGACAGCTTGTTGCTGCGGTTGCCGGTCCTGGGCGACGTGCTGCGCAAGTCGGCGGTGTCGCGCTTCACGCGCACGCTGGGCACCCTCGTCTCCTCGGGCGTCTCGATCCTCGACGGACTCGAGATCACCGCCCGCACCGCGGGCAACATGGTGATCCACAACGCCGTGATGGAATCGCGGCAGTCGATCGCCGGCGGCGACACCATTTCCGCGCCGCTGCAGCGCTCCAAGGTGTTCCCGCCGATGGTGATCTCGATGATCGCCGTGGGCGAGCAGACCGGCGGCCTCGACGAGATGCTGTCCAAGATCGCCGACTTCTACGACGAAGAGGTCGACGCCGCCGTGGCCACGCTGCTCTCGCTCATGGAGCCCGTGATGATCGTGGTGCTCGGCGTCATCGTGGGCGGCATGGTGGTCGCCATGTACCTGCCGATCTTCGACATGGTGAACGCCGTCCAATAGAGGGATGGGAGACGAGGGACGAGGGACGTGGGGCGTCGCGATGGCGCCCCCACGTCCCTCGTCTCTTCTCTTGCATTCTGCGACACCGCTGCCAATACTTAACGCCGCTTCCTTATTGAGGTTACATGCGCGCGTCCCGGGTACCGAGTCCCAAGACCCTGCTGCGGTTCATGTACTTGGGCCGGGTGTCGGTGGCGGTCGCGATGTACCTGAGTACCGCGTTCAAGGTGCGCGTCGCCGCGCCGCTCGACATCCTCGTCACGTCGGTGCTGCTGTTCGCCACGCTCGCGTTCACCGGCGGATCGTATTGGCACACCCACATCCGCGCCCGGGCGCCCGGACGGACGTTCCTCTACCTCCAGGCGTTGTTCGACATCGTGCTCGTGACCACGGTCGTGCACGTCACCGGCGGTCCCGACAGCGGCTTCTCGACCCTGTATGTCCCGTTGATCGCGGTGACGGCGGTGTTGATGCCGCCCGCGAGCACCGCGCTCATCACCGTGCTGGTGGGCCTCGCCTACCTGGCGGACCTCCTGTTCGGCCACGGGACAGCCGCGACGGCGGCCCTGTGGATCCAGCTCGGCCTGTTCGCGGTGGTGGCGGCGGTGCCGGCGTATTTCGCCAGCCGCATCAAGGTGATGACCGCCGAGCACGAGGCGCTGGCCGGCGAGCTGCGCCAGGCGCGGCTCGAGGCGAGCGACGTCCTGCACAATCTCGCCAGCGGCGTCCTCACGGTGTCGGCGGACGGCAAGCTCCTGTTTGCCAACCCTGCGGCGGAGCAGATCCTGGGATTCCGCGCCCGCGATTGGCTGGGCCGGCCCTTTCTCGCCGAGCTGGCCCGCACCAGTCCGGAATTCTGGGCGGCGGTGGCCTCGACTGCCCGGCGCGGCATCCGCCTGATGCGCGTCGAGGCGACCGTGCGGCGCGCCGACCGCACGTTCCCCGTCGGCTTGACCACGACCACCATCGACGTCGGCGTCGATTTGCCGCCGCGCGTCACGGCCATTTTCACCGACATCTCCGACTCCAAGCGGTTGGAGGAGCTGCACCTGCGGGCGGAGCGCCTCGAGGCCGTCGCCGAGCTGTCGGCGAGCCTCGCGCACGAGATCAGGAACCCGCTCGCCTCGATCCGGTCCTCGGTCGAGCAGCTGGCGCGCTCGTCGCGGACGAACCCGGACGAGAAATTCCTCGCCGGCCTGATCGTGCGCGAAAGCGACCGCCTGAGCCGCCTGCTGTCGGAGTTCCTCGATTTCTCGCGCGTGCGCGTCACGGAATATCGCGCGGTCGATCTCCGCCAGGTTGCCGGAGCCGCGGTGCGCCTGGTGCGCCAGCACCCTGATTGTCCGGCCGAGGTCACGATCGATCTCGCCGGCGGTCCGACGCCCATGGAAGGAGACGAAGATCTGCTGCATCGCGTCGTGTCGAACCTGGTACTGAACGCCGTGCAGGCTGCGGGATCGGGCGCCCGCGTCCAGGTGCACACCGGCCGGCCCACGCCCGCCGACCTCCCGTCCGGCATCGCCGTCGAGAACCCGGTGGCGCTGCGGGTGAGCGATAACGGACCCGGAATCCCCGACGCCGTCCGGGAGCGACTGTTCGAGCCGTTCGTCACGGGCCGGGCCGGCGGGACCGGACTCGGCCTCGCGATCGTGCAACGCGCGGTCGCCGCCCATCGCGGCATGGTCCTGGTGGACTCCGTCCCGGGCCGCGGCACCACGTTCACCGTCTACTTCCCGGCCGGCCGCCGGAAGGAAGAGGCTGCATGACGACCGCATCCACTCCATCGATCCTGATCGTCGACGATGAGACCGCCATCCTGGACACGCTCCGCATCCTGCTGCGCAACGAGGGCTTCGCGGTGGCCACGGCGCAGGGCGGCAAAGCGGGTCTGGAGCAGCTGAGGCAATCGCAGCCGGACATCGTGCTCACCGACGTCCGCATGCCGAGCGTGACCGGGATCGACATCCTGACGGCGGTGCGCCAGCAGGAGCCCGAAACGCCGGTGATCCTGATGACGGCGCAGGCGTCGTTGCAGAGCGCTATCCAGGCGGTCAACGAAGGCGCGTTTTATTACATCCAGAAGCCGTTTTCCAACGACGATCTCGTCGCCATCTGCCGGCGGGCCGCGGAACACCGCCGGCTGCGCACCGAGAACAAGCAGCTCAAGCAGGAGATCCGGCGACGCGAGCGGTCCCGGCAGGTCAAGCCGCTGGGGAAATCGCGGGCCTTCGCCGACGTCCTGCGGCTCTCGGAACAAGTCGCGCCGACCGACAGCACGGTCCTGATCCAGGGGGAGTCGGGCACCGGCAAGGAGGTCATCGCTCGATACATCCATGAGCTCTCTTCCCGCTCCGACGGCCCGTTTCTCTCCCTGAATTGCGGCGCCCTGCCCGAGAGCCTGCTCGAGTCCGAGCTGTTCGGGCACGTCAAAGGCTCGTTCACCGGCGCCGTGCGCGACAAGCAGGGGCTGTTCACCGCCGCACGCGGCGGGACGTTCTTCCTCGACGAGATCGGCGAGATGTCGCCGGCCACCCAGGTCAAGCTGCTGCGCGTCCTGCAGGAGCGGGAAGCGATTCCGGTGGGCGGCACCGAAGCGATCCCCGTCGATGTGCGCGTGGTCGCGGCCACGAACCGCGACCTGGAGGACGAAATCAAGCGCGGCCGATTCCGGACCGACCTGTACTACCGGCTCAACGTCATCGCCATCCATCTGCCTCCGCTGCGGGAGCGGCGTGACGACATCGAGATCTTCGTCACCGCCTTTCTGGAGCGCATCGTCAAGGAGCAGAACGGATCGGGCAAGCGGCTGGCCGACGATGCGATGGACGCCGTGCTGGCCTACGATTGGCCGGGCAACGTGCGCGAGCTGGAAAACGCGCTCGAGCGGGCCGTCGTCCTCACCAAGGGGGAAACGATCCCGCTCTCGGCGATGCCGGCCAAGGTCACCGAGCGCCGCACCGAGCCGCTCGTCGCCGAGCGAGCGCAGCCCAATCCCACCCTCGATACCATCGAGCGTGCCTACATCACGTGGGTGCTCCAGAGCGAAGGCGGCAACAAGAGCCGCGCGGCGGAAGTCCTCGGGATCGATCCCTCGACTCTGTACCGCAAGCTGACCCGGTACGAGGGACAGGGTGCCGACTGAGCCGGTCCTGTCGGTGATCGTCCCCGCCTACAACGAGGCCGGGACGATCGAAACGGTGGCGCGCCGGCTGCGCGCCCTCCCCCTGACGCTGGAAATCATCGCCGTCGACGACGGGTCGACCGACGCCACCGGCGCCATCCTCGACCGGCTGGCCCACAGCCAGGTGGTGAATCAGGTGCACCACCACCCGGCCAACCGCGGCAAAGGCGCGGCGCTGCGCAGCGGCATCGCCGCGGCGACCGGTGACATCATCGTCGTCCAGGACGCGGACCTGGAATACGATCCCGCCGACCTTCCCGCCCTCGTGGCGCCGATCCGCAACGGCCGCGCCGACGCCGTCTACGGCTCCCGGTTTCAGGGCGGGCCGCACCGGGTGTTGTTCTTCTGGCACATGGTCGGCAACGGGGTGCTCACGTTCCTGTCCAACATGTTCACCAACCTGAACCTCACTGACGTGGAGACGTGCTACAAGCTGGTGCGCGCGGACTTGCTGAAGCGTCTGCCGCTCCGGTCCAATCGCTTCGGATTCGAGATCGAGATCACCGCGCGCCTGGCCCAGGCGCACGCCCGCATCTGGGAGCTGCCGATTTCGTATGACGGCCGCACCTATGCCGAGGGGAAGAAGATCACCTGGCGGGACGGGTGCGCCGCGGTGTTTCACATCCTTCGCTACAACCTGTTTCCGCCGGGCGGGAATTGGCGGCGCTGAGCCGGCCGTGGCGGGCCGGCCTCACCGTCGCGGCCGCAACGCTCGGCGTCGGTGCCTTCACCCTCAACCGTTCGCTGGTGGGCGGGTTCTACGATGACGGACTCTACGCCGGCATCGCCGTGGCCATGGGGCAGGGGATGGGGTACGTGCACCCCCATCTGCCCGGCACGCCGGCCGTCGTGCACTACCCGCCGCTGTATCCGCTCGTCCTCACCCCGCTGTTCGCCGCCTGTTCCGTCGCCACGGCGGCGTTTCTCGGGCTGATCCTCAATCTGGTCCTGGCCGCGACCACCGCCGGACTCGTGGCCGCGCACGCGGTCCGGATCAGACTGCTCGGCGCCGATGCGCCGGGCTGGCTGGCGCCGCTGTGCGTGCTGGGTGCGGCCGTGGCGATTCCCGTGCTCACCGTGCAATCGGTGCTGTTCGCCGAACCCCTGTTCGGCCTGCTGTTCGCGGCCGCCATCGCAGGCGCCGATCACGCCCCGGAGCGCCGGCGCCCGGTGGTCGCCGCCGCCGCCGCCGGCACTCTGGCGGCCCTGGCCCTGCTCACGCGATCGATCGGACTCGCCTTCGGAGCCGGACTACCGGTGTTTCTGCTGGTCGCGCGCCGGCGCCCGTGGACCGAGGCCCTGGCCGCGGCGGTCCCGATCGTGGCGGCGGCCGCCGCGTGGGGCCTGTGGATCGCCACGCACTCCGGAGCGATCGATCCCGCGCTGGCCATCAATTACGGGGGTTACGGCGAGACCCTGCGCCAGGCCGGGGTGGGAGTCGTGTGGCGCTCCGTGCCTGAGCTGCTGCGGCCGCTGGGGGCGCTGACCCTCGGCTGGCTGCCGTTCGCATGGGTGTTCTATCCCGCCGCCGCGGCGGCCCTGGGCGTCGGGGTCTATGGACTGCTGCTCCTGCTGCGCCGTTCGGCCATCGGATTCACGCTCCTGGGCTACTTCGCGATTCTGGTCCTGTGGCCGTTTCCCTCCGATCGATTCTTGTGGGGCATACTCCCCTGGCTGGCGCTGAGCTGGACCGCGGGCGCCCTCGCGCTGCTCCGGAATCCCCGCATGCGCCTGGCCGTGATCGTGGTAGCCGCGCTGGTCCTGACCGGCTTCGCGCAATACCAGATCCGTGGCGTAGCCGGTCGCTGGTGGGCCTCGCAACGGGAGCGGATCTCGGAGAACTTCGCCGAGCTGCTGCCGGGACTCGCCGCGCTGCCCGACAACACCGTCCTGGCGACCGATGACGAAGCCCTGGTGTGGCTGTACACGCGGCGCACCGCCGTGCCCTTCTACGTGTACGGGTATCGTCATGGCGTCGAAACCGAACCGACGGTGGTGGAGCACCGCCGCTACCTCGAGCGCCAGGGCGTGACCCGAGTACTCTTCTCCGGCTTCGGCTCGGGTTCCGATCGTGAGCTGGATGCCTTGTTGGGAGCCTATCCGGAGTGGCTGACGATGGAGCGGGCTTGGCCTGGTGGCCGGGCGCTGTTCACGGTGAACCGTGGCCGTTGAGCCGATTCGGATCCGCCGCTCGCTCCCTCTGGTGTTTGTCGCGGCGACGTTGCTGTACCTCCCGGCCGTACGGTACGGGTTCGTCCAGGACGACCGCGCGATAGTCGTGGCGAACCCGGCGGCGCATAGCGTCGGCGCGGCCGTGCGAGCGTTCGGTCAGCCGTATTGGCCTCCACCCAGTGCAGCCGGCCTGTACCGGCCGATGACGATCCTGAGCCACGCCATCGATTGGTCCGTCGGCGGCGGGCGACCCTGGTGGCCCCATCTGGCCAACGCGCTGTGGCACGGCCTGGCGTCGGTGCTGCTCGTCGTCATCCTGGCGCGCTGGCTGCCGCCCCGGGCGGCGCTCGCCGCCGCATTCGTGTTCGCGGTTCACCCGGTCCACGTCGAAGCCGTCGCGAACATCGTCTCGCGCAACGAGCTGCTCGCGGCGGTGGGGATCTTGGCGGCGGTTCTGGCGGCCCGACGGCGCTGGTGGGTCGCCGCGGTTGCGTGCACCGGTCTCGCGCTGCTGAGCAAGGAGAGCGCCATCGTGGCTGGTGGTCTCATTCTCCTCGATGATTGGCTGCGACCACCGCAGCAGCCCCGCTATCCACGCTCGTTCTCCGCGGCGCTCGGAGCGATCACCGTCGCGTACCTGCTGGTCTGGCTGCACATCGGCAGGGCGGCTCTGGCTGATGTGGCCGGGCCGTTCGTCGGCGCCGGACCGGGAGAGCGGTTGGCCATGGCGCTGCCGGCGTTGGCGCGGGCCGCGGGGCTGCTCGTTTGGCCAGTCTCGCTTTCGGCCGACTACAGTCCCCAGGTGATTCCGTTTCGCACGTCCCTGTCCGGGGCCGCGATCCTCGGTGCCGGTATCGCGTTGTTCACGGCGGTCGGGGGGCTAGCGGCCCGCCGCCGCGCGCCGGCCTGGTGCTTTGCCGCGCTCGCCACGGCGCTGGCCTATCTCCCGACCTCGAACCTGGTGTTCCCGGTGGGCATCGTCCTCGCCGAGCGCAACCTGTATCTGGCGGTCGCGCTGCCGGCGACCATGGTCGGCATGGGCGTGGCGTGGGCCCTGCGACGCTGGGAGCGGCCACCGGTCCTCGTGCCCGTTGCGGTGGTGGTGGGCGCGCTCGCTGCCCGGACGCTGAATCGGATGCCGGCCTGGAGCGACAACCGCGCCTTTCTCCTCACACTCCTCGCCGAGCATCCGGAGTCTTATCGAGCGCAACATTCGGCCGCCGCGGTACTCGCCGGGATGGGTCGCAGCGCCGAAGCCCGTAGCGCGTATGCCACCGCCGATTCCCTGTTCGGCCGGGATCCACACCTCCAGGCGGCGTACGCCTATTTTCTGATCGGACAAGGGGACACGATCCAATCGGCCACGCTCGCGCGTGAGGCACGCAGCCGATTGCCGCGCGAACGCGTCGCCTTGCGAGTGGAGTACCTGCTGGCCCGCGCGCGGCGGCAGCCGGAGCGCGCCCAGGCACTCAGCGATACAGCGCAGCGCTGGTTCCCGGTGGAGCGGGCCTGGTACGACGCCACGGCCGCGCCCGGGCCCTGACCGGAGCCTCGGTCACGGACCGACCTACGTAGGGGATCGCTGTAGCCGTCGTGTTTGGTGCCGGTTCTTGCAAAACGCGGGACTGAAGCTATGCCCTGGGTCACGGCAGGGCTGTTCCGGGGCGTCACAAGGCATTAGCTTGTATCGGGTTAGGCGGCAGCCCATTGCAGGGCACGGGCCTTGCCTTAGCTCCCGTCGGGAAATCAAGGCGCCCATCAAACTCCAAGCCGGGGGACAAGCAGATGAATCGCAAGGGTTTCACGCTCATTGAGCTGCTGATCGTGGTCGTGATCATCGGCATTCTGGCCGCGATCGCGATCCCGAAGTTTGCTAACACCAAGGAGAAGGCGTACATCGCCTCGATGAAGTCCGATCTCCGCAATCTGGTGACCGCGGAAGAGGCCTACTTCGCGGATTCAGTAAAGTACACCACCACGGTTGGTGCCGGTGGTGTGACCTTCAACGTGACCACGGGGAACAACAACCCGACGCTCGCGTTGACGACGGATGGCTGGACCGCCACGATCTCGAACATCAACACCACCAAGACGTGCGCCATCTTCATCGGCAGCACGGCGATCACTCCGGCCACCAAAGAGGGCGAGCCGAAGTGCAAGTGAGTCCCCAGGCGTGATAGCTGGGTCGGAACGGCGGGGGCTTCCCCGCCGTTCCTTTTTATTCCCGGGTCGTGATTAGATGGCCGTCGGCATGGCCGTAAAACCATCACTGCGGACCGTCCTTCTCGCCCAATTGGCGTTTCTCGCGGCGACCGCCCTGATTCTGGGTGTCGCAACGAGTCTGTTGGCCAGCACGGTCGCTCCGGACCGCGCCTTCCCGCTGGTGCTCGTGGTCGTGGCCGTCGATGTCACCATCTTCATCGCGTTCGGCGCGTACCTCGTCAACCGGCTCGTGCTGGAGCCGTTGCGCCGGCAGATGGGAGCTGCAGAAGCCGTGATTGCGGGGGACCTGGATGCCCGCGCCCCTTCCGCGGAGACCGCTGATTTCGCCACCCTGGCGGATCGCTTCAACCGCATGACCGATCACCTGCTGGACGCCCAAAGCCAGCTGGTCCGAGCGGAAAAGCTCGCCAGTGTCGGCCGGCTGGCCGCGGGCATCGCCCATGAGATCGGCAATCCCCTCGGGGGTGCCTCCACCTACGTGGAAGTGCTCCGCCGGCGCGGTGGCGAACGCGAAGTGGTGGACGCGCTCGGGCGCGAGCTGGATCGGATCGACCGCATTGTGCGCAGCCTGCTCGATTACGCCCGGCCGCATGAGGAGGCCCTCCAACCCGTGGATGTGGCGGTCGTCCTGAACGCCGCATTCGAGCTGCTGCGGGCGCAGGGAACGCTGCGGGCGGTGCACGCCCGGATCGACGTCCCGGCCGATCTGCCGGTGGTGCTGGGACGCGCCCATGTCCTGGAGCAGGCCGTGGTCAACTTGATGCTCAACGCGGTGGACGCCGCTCCTGAGGGAGAGCTCGTGCTCGGTGCGCGGGCCTGGGCGTACGAGCCCGAGCGCGTCGCGCCGCGGCGCTCGAGCGATGCGGTGGGAGTCTTCCCCCGCGCCCCGGGCCGCCGCCCGTCCCGCAGTGAGTTGTCGGTTGGGACTCCTGGTGTGCTGGTGTTCGTAGCCGATTCCGGCACCGGCGTCGCTCCCGCGGACCGCGACAAGGTGTTCGAGCCGTTCTTCACCACCAAGGAGCCCGGCCGCGGCACCGGTCTCGGCCTGGCCATCGTCGCGCGCGCGGTCTACGACATGGGCGGTGTCGTCTGGCTGGAGCAGGCCCGCGAGGGCGGGTCAGCCTTCAAGATGTTCGTTCCGGCGGTCAAACTCTGAACTCGACTTCGCCGGTGCCATGAGCCGCGTGCTCATCGTCGACGACGAGCCGGGCCTGCGGCAATCGCTCGGCCTGCTGCTCGGAGATGCCGGCTACGAAGTCGCCGCCGAGAGTGACGGGCGCCGGGCCCTGAACCGCGCCCTCGCGGAGCCGTTCGACCTCGTGCTCTGCGACGTCCGGATGCCCCGATTGGGTGGGCTGGAATTCCTGCGCGGCTATCTCGCAGGCGGCGGGACGGCGCTGGTCGTCATGATGAGCGCCTACGGCGGCGAGGATGCGGCGCTCGCCGCGATGAAGGAAGGGGCCTACGACTACATCCCCAAGCCGTTCCGGCCGGACGAAGTCGTGCTCACACTCAAGAAAGCCGAGGAGCGGGAGCGGCTGCGCCGAACGGTCGCTGGTTTGCGGGCGCAGTTGGACAGCGGTCCCGACGCCAGGGCGCTCGTGGCGGAGAGCCCGGCGATGCGGGCCGCCCTGGAGCTGGTCACCCGGGTCGCCGAACACCGCACCACCGTGTTGATCACGGGAGAGAGCGGAACGGGAAAAGAGGTGATCGCCCGTGCCGTTCATCGGGCCGGCCCGAGGGCCACCGCGGCCTTCATCGGCATCAACTGCGCCGCGATACCCGAGAACCTGCTCGAGTCGGAGCTGTTCGGGCACATGCGAGGCGCGTTTACGGGAGCCGCTGCCGACAAGGCCGGCCTGTTCGAGCAGGCAGAGGGCGGCACCCTGCTGTTGGACGAGATCGGCGAGCTGCCGCTCGGCCTCCAGGCCAAACTGCTGCGTGTGCTCCAGGAGGGTGAGATCCGGCGCGTGGGGGACCAGCGGACCCGCCGCATCGATGTCCGGGTGCTGGCGGCGACGGCGCGGTCGCTCAGCGACGAGGTGGCCGCCGGACGGTTTCGTGAGGATCTCTTCTACCGCCTCAACGTCGTGGCCATCCACCTGCCGCCGCTGGACCAGCGCCGCGAGGACATCGTCCCGCTGGCGCGGCATTTCGCGGGGCGCCTCGGGGGTCGGGTGGGGCACCGCCTCGAACTCTCCGAGGACGCCCTCGCGTGGCTCGAGGCCCAGCCCTGGCCGGGAAACGTCCGGGAGCTGGAACACGCCATCGAGCGCGCCGCGGTTCTCTCGGGGCACGAAATCCTGACCGCGGAGGAATTCCGAACCGCTCCGGCCGTGGCGGGGCGCCTGCCAGCCGCTGGCGGGTCTGGCGGGACGCTCAAGGAAGCCGTGGATGTGGCCGAGCGAGATGCGATCGTGGCGGCGCTGGCGGCGGCGGATGGCAATCGTCGTACCGCCGCGCGCCGGCTCGGGATCAGCCTGCGCAGCCTGTTTTACAAGATGCAACGGTTAGGGATCGACTAGTGCATGATTCTGCACTAGTGCAGGAAATTGCGGCGTTCCTGGGCGACGCGAGTTATTGTAAGATCAGGAATACAAAAGAGTTAGTCATAGGCATGGTTCCTGTAATAGGGGTCGGCCGGCAAGGGGAGGATCGTCATGAGAAACCAACCACGTTCGGGCTTTACCATCATCGAGCTGTTGATCGTGCTCGTGGTGGTGGGCATCGTGGTGGCGATGGCGGCGCCGAAGATCGACACGGTGAAGTACCGCCTGGAGTCGGACATGCAAGGCGTGGGGATGGCGCTCATGGCGGCGGAACGCCAGGCGATCACCCAGCAGCACGACATCATCCTCACCTTCGATGTGGCGAACGGCGTCATTCACATCATTGACGACGCCAACAACAACGGCATGAAGGACGCGGGTGAGCGGCAACGGGGCATCGCCTTGTCGGAAGGGGTCGTGTTTGGGCGAGCTTCGGCGCCGGCACGGCCGATGGGGCCGGGGCCGGTGACGTTCACGAAGATGATCAATGGGCAGCCGGCGCTGGTGTTCCACCGCGACGGCAGCGGGAGCGAAGCCGGCGGCTTCTATCTGACTTCGACCCGCGCCGTGGCCTCGGGCGCCCACCCGCAGGACTCGCGGGCGATCGAGATGGAGCGGGCCACCGGGCGCGGCACCTGGTATCGCTATGGACCGCCGGTGTGGCGGAGGGCGTTCTGACATGAACAATCGCAGCGGCTTCACGCTGATCGAGGTGATCCTCGCGCTCAGCATCCTGTTGGTGGTGATGATGATGCTCGCGAACACGACCGGGAAGACGGTCCACACCACGGCCACGAGCTCGAACCAGCAGGCGGCGATTCAGCTCGCCATGGATCGGGTGGAGCAGGTCCGGACCGACCCGAACTACGCCGGTCTCGACAGCGCGTATGCCAGGACCGAGACCTCGTTCCCGACCCTGTCCGGGTTTACGCGCGTGACCAGCATCGTCCGGACGACGAGCGGCAACAACGACTTCAAGAAGGTCACGGTCACGGTGACCGGACCGGGGCTCCTGTCCCCCGTGGTCCGCACGGTCACGGTGGCGGCCCCATGACCCCGCTCCGGACTCGGGACGAGCGCGGGTTGACCCTGCTCGAGATGATGATCGCGCTGGTCGTGTTCTCCATCGTCCTCGCGGGTGCGTTGGCCTTTCTCCGCGCGCAGGGACGCAGCTTCACGCTCGGCAGCCAGCGGGTGACGATGCTGCAGAACGCACGCTTCGCGTTCGACCTGTTGGACAAGGACCTGCGCACCGCCGGCGCCGGCGCGCCCGACATTCAGCCGCAGCTGATCTACATCGCCGGCTCGGTGATCGCGTTCAAGGCGAACTATCTCACCAACACCCCCGGGGACGTGTTCGCCGTCTACTACAACCCCGACGCGCCCAACGGCAGCACGGACGCCGCCGGCCTGGCGCAGCGCTTCACTATTCCGACGACGTCGGTCCTGTATCCCGACACCAACTACCTCGAGGGCGTGACCAACAGCGCCTCCGAGACGATCACGTTCTTCTTCCTGGCGGATACGACCACGGCGCGCGGCGACGACTTCACGCTGTATCGCCAGATCAACAACCTGGCCCCCGAAGTCGTGTCGCGGAATCTGCTGCAGACCGGGACGACGCCGTTCTTCCAGTATTACTGGCAGCGGGTGGTGGCCGGCGTGACGTCGATCGCGCAGGTGCCCAACGCCGGGCTGCCCTGGCGGCACACGGTTCCGATCCACCTGGCCGTGGCCGATTCCGGACTCGCGGCGCGCATCGACAGCGTGCGCGCCGTGCAGGTCAGCTTCACGGTGACCAACGGACTCAGCGGCACGGCGGAACGCCAGCGCGCATTGAGCCGCTACATCCGGCTGCCCAACGTCGGGCTCGCGAACCGGCAGACCTGTGGTGACGCGCCGATCCTGGGCACCACCATCATCGCCACCTGGAACGCGGGAGCGGGTGGGGTGGATCTGATCTGGAACGCGGCGGTGGACGAGGTGGCCGGTGAGCGCGACGTGACGCGCTACGTCATCTGGCGCCGTCTCGCCACGGACCTGGTCTGGGGCGATCCCTACCTGAGTATTCCGCCGGCCGGCTCGCCCAGCTACAAGTACACCGACATCGCGGTCACGTCGGGTGCGCAGTACGTGTACGGGCTGGCGGCGCAGGACTGCACGCCGACGAACTCGACCCTGTCGTCGAGCGCCCAAGTCAACATTCCATGAGGAGAGAGGACGGTTGTATGCGGACGCAGCGGGTGATCGGTAACGAGCGCGGTATCGCGTTGGTCGTGGTGCTGCTGGTGGTGCTGGCCGTCGCGGCCGTGATCGCGGGCGCGGCGATGCTCGGCTCCAGCACCAGCCTGATTCAGCGGCATCAGGCCCGGCTCACCACGATCGAAACGGTGGCTGACGCCGGCCTGGAGGAGGCGCGGTCGCTGATCAATGGCAACAAGACGCAGTACCCCGACACCGGCTACCGCACCCTCGAGGCCGGAGCGACCGTGTACGCTGCCGATGGGTCGGTGATTCCCAACGTGAAGCGCTGGCTCTACGTCGGACCGAGCGGCGTCACCACGGGTCAGTACGGCGTGACCGGCAGCGTCGTGTCGGTCGCTGAGGACGCCCAGGGGAACCGGGTTGTGCGCCGCGGTGAGGTGTACCAGGAAAGCTTTTCCAAGTACGCCTACTTCACCACCATCGAAGGCCTGATTTACTTCGCCAACGGCGACCAGATCTTCGGGCCGGTGCACTCGAACGACGTGATCAAGATCCACTCCACCGGCGCCACCTTCTATGGCCCGGTGTCGACGGCGATGACCATCTCCGGGAAGCAGTACGGTACGTTCAAGCAGGGCTACAAGGAGAACGTGCCGAGCATTCCCATGCCGACCACGGCCGACCTGGCCAAGCTGAAAGCGCAGGCGACGGTGGGCAACACGTCGATCGCCGGCTCCACCGCAGGTAACGCGGGGCAGGCGACGATCCGGATCGAGTTCGTGGCCCTCGACCTCAATAGTGACGGCGATTCCTCGGACGCCGATGAAGGCTTCATGAAGGTGTACCAGGCCGCCAGCACTAGCACCGCCAACTTGTCGTGGGTGGTGGCCGATACCATCAACTGGTCTGGGACCGGGAGCACCAACGGCGTGCGCAATTCACCCAACTGCGGCCACGTGTACACGGGCTCGGGCACGAACCACGGAGGCGCCGGGTTCGTCACGTTCGCCGACCATCCGACTACCTGGAGCGGCACCGACTCAAAGAGCAATGCCCCAGGGATTGGCACGCGCCGCTGCTATCTCGGCGGGTCGGACATCCTGAACACCCCACAGGTGTTCACCCCCAACGACAGCCGGGGGAGCTGGCTGCAGTGGCCGGGCGCCGTGGACCCGCGGGTCAACACTGTGGCCGGGGCGCAGGCGCCGTACCTGTGGCCGATTACACGCGCGCTGAACCCGAACTTCAGAGGCGTCATCTACGTCGAGGGCAAGGTGGCGGTGAGCGGCAAGCTGCGCGGCCGCGTCACACTCGCGGCGTCCGGGAACATCATCATCGCCGACGACATCACCTACGTCACCAACCCGGCGGCCGCAACCTGCGTGGACATTCTCGGGATGTTCAGCGGCGTCGACATCGTCATAGCGGACAACCTGCTCAACGACCCGATCCCGTGGCTCTCGGGCCAGGCCGCCGTGCACTGGGACGACACCTGGGACGAGTTCATCAACGGCTTCGTGCTGGCGCTGAACATCTTCACCGTCGAGCAATACAGCACGGGGTCTACAAACGCGGAGCCGTGTGGCACGTCCATTAACGGGCGTGGCTGCCTGTTCCTGACTGGCGGCATCATCCAGAAGCAGCGGGGCGCCGTCGGGTTGACGAGCGGACAGGGATACATCAAGCGCTACTCGTACGATGCGTGCGGGTTGACCGATCCGCCGCCGTACTTCCCGACCACGGGGCACTTCGTGCGCGGGCACTACTTCGAGGTGGAGCCGACGAACTTCAACATCGCCTCCTATTGGAGCCTGCTCGTCCCGCATTGATCTGAACCCGCTTTAACCATTCGCCCGAGCCCCGTTCAGCTGCTGAACGGGGCTCGGTTTTTCCGCAATGAAATGGCCCGCGCGGCGTGAAAGGGGACTCGGTGTCGCGGGACACTCGTCCTAGGTTCGGGTCCATGTCCCGCGCAGGCTTCACGGTTGTTGAAGTCATGGTCGCCATGGTGATTTTCGCCGTCGGCGCGCTTGGGCTAGCCGCGGAAACCGCCGCCCTCACCCGGCTCCTCGCCCAGGGACATCGTGCCGGCCTCGTCACCCGAGCCGCCACGGCCCGAATGGAACGGCTGCGCGCCGGCGCCTGTGTCGCCCGGTCCGACGGGTTGGAGACCGTGCGCGTTGGCTCCGCTCCGCTCGCAGACCTGCAGTGGTTCTGGCGTGATCGCGGCGATTCCGCCTACCGGCTGACACTCGTGACGGGACCCGCCACCGGGGGCCGCGTGCCGGTCCGGGCCGATACCGTTCAGGCCGTGGTCTGGTGCCGGCGCTGACCCGCCGCGGGTTCACTCTGCCCGAGTTCCTCGTGGCGCTCGCTCTGCTCGGAGCGCTCGGCGCCGCCGCGCTGACGCTCATGCGCGGGACGGGAGACGTGACCCGCGCGCAGGCCCAGATGATCGACGTGCGCCAGAATCTCCGCATCGCCGCCGCGTTCCTGCCCATCGAGTTGCGCGAGCTGGATGCGGCCGATGGCGATCTGGTCGCGATGGGTCGGGCGGCCATCACGATCCGGGCCCAGCGCCGGCTCGCGGTCCTCTGCCGGCCGCCCCTCGCCGGGCCCACGCCGGGGTCCCTGATCTTGACCGTGCGCGGCGTCCCCAGCGCGGGGATCAGAGACTTCAACCCGGCAGTCGATTCGGTGCTGGTGTTCGCGGACGGAGACCCCGGGACTCCCGATGACGACGGCTGGGCGGTCGGCTCCTTTGGATCGCTCGCCTCAGACCCGTGTCCGGACGGATCGCCGGGACGACGATTCCCGGTGCTGCTCCGACCGGCCCCGGCCGGCGAGTGGGGCATCACGAATGGCGCCCCGGTGCAAGGCTTCGAGACCGTGACCTACCGGCTGTATCGATCGAGCGAGGACGGGCGGTGGTATGTCGGACAACAGACCGCCGCCGACCTGCAACCGGTGTTGGGTCCGGTCACGAGCGATGGTCTGGCCTTCAGCTATCTCGATTCCAGCGGCGCCGTCACGACGGAGCCGTCCCGGGTCGCCCTCATCGACGTGCGCGTGAGCGCCAACACGCGCCGCCGCATCCGGGACACCCGCGGCGCGCTGTGGCAACCGGTGGACAGCCTGCGCGTGGTCGTCTGGCTGCGCAACAACCGTCGGTTTTGATACGCGCCATGAACCGCCGCGGCATGGCGCTCGGGCTAGTCCTGTGGGTCCTGGTGATCGGCGCCGCGATCCTCACCGTGGCCGTGTTCATGAGTGCGCAGGAACGGCGCGCGGCCGGGTCCGAGCGGCGCCTGCACCTGGCGATGACGCGCGCCGAAGCCGGACTGACCGACGCCCTCGCCGGGTGGTCCCCCGGTCTGCTGAGCCGGCGCCTGATCCATCCGTTCGATTCGTTGCTGGTCGGAAACCTCGACCCCAGCTGGCGTGGCCTCATCCGCCGCCTGAATCGCGGGCTGTTTCTCGTCTCCGCGGAAGCGAGGGATCCAGACCCGTCCACTATCGCCACCGTCGCGACACTAAGCAGGCTGGGATGGCTTGTCCGTGCACGCCCCGTCCTCGTTCCCAACACGGCAGCCCTGCGGGCCGGCACCGTCCGGCTGGAGAGCGCGGCGCGGATCGCGGGTGAAGACCGTCCCCCGGCGGACTGGGATTGTCCGCCTCCCGATACCGCAATCGGCGGTATCGCCGCCGGCTCCGTGATGGCGGACAGTGGAACGGAAATCACGGGCGCGCCACCGGTCCTGGTGAACCCGGCAGACTCGGGCTTCCCGTCATCGCTGACCGCCGCCTTCGACGAGCTCGCCCGGCAGCCGACGCTCGTTGTGCCGGGAGGAACCTGGTCTCCGCGTCCGAGCATCGCTGGGACTGATTGCAACGTTTCTGATCTCCTGAACTGGGGTGATCCCAGACCTGGCGTGTGTGGCGACTACTGGCCCATCATTCATGTCGCTGGTGACGTCGAGCTGAGCGCCGGCGTTGGCCATGGTATCTTATTGGTAGGTGGCGACTTACGAATCGTGGGGCCAGTCGAGTTCAGCGGGCTTGTCCTGGTCCAGGGATCACTCGTGGTGGAGCCGCCGGGTGGTTCGATCCACGTGAGTGGTGTGGTTGTGGCCGGTCGCGCCGGAACGGCGGGGCGGGGTTTGTCTGGAATCGAGGTCACATATTCTAAATGCATGATTGACAATGCATTGCTGAGTTCCGGAACGCTCATTCCGCTGCGATCGAGGGCGTGGAAACAGCTCTTCTGAGTGTCGTAACTCCATCTCCCAACAATAGTTGTTTGATTTGCCTCAAGTAGGTTCGAGGCTTGACAGGATAAGGGCTCGGTCTTACTGTATTTTGCCCCGTTCCCATCGTGTCCTCACACCTCTGGGGAGTCATGGCCCTGTTTGGGATAGGTGCCAAGAAAACCTCCGTCGGCCTCGATATCGGCTCGGGAATCGTGAAGCTGGTGGTCATCGACCACCGTGGCAGCGAGCCCGAGCTGATCCGGGTGGCGACGACCGAGGTCGCCGCGGACGCGATCGTCGAGGGGGAGATCATGGACCCCGGGATCGTTGCCGAGGCGATCCAGGGCCTGTTTTCGACCGCCGGTGTGAAGCCCCGGGGTGTGGTCACGGCTGTCGGCGGGCGGGACGTCATCGTTAAGAAGATCCAGATGGACCGGATGCGCGAGGTCGAAGCCCGCGACGTGATTCGGTGGGAAGCCGAACAGCACGTGCCGTTCGACATGGCCAACGTCGAACTCGACTTCCAAATCCTCGATCCCGACGCCGAGGGGCTCCAGATGAACGTGCTCCTCGTGGCCGCCAAGCGCGAGCTGGTGGAGAGCCGCGTGGGGTTGTTGCGTGAGGCCGGTCTCGAGCCATCGATCATCGATGTGGACGCGTTCGCGCTCCACAACGCGTTCGAGGTCAACTATCCCGAGGCCATGGCGGGCGTGGTCGGGCTGGTCAACATCGGCCATGAAGTGACCAACGTGAACATTCTGGACGACGGCGTGCCGGTGCTGACCCGTGACTTGTCCGTCGGCACGCGCCGGTTCCGCGAAGACCTGCAGCGGGAGAAGGGCCTTTCGGCGGAGGACTCCGAGCGGGTGGTCACCGGCACCGCCCAGAGCACCGATCTCTCCGGGTACGTCGAAGCCCGGGGTGAGGAAATCGCCGTCGGCGTCGAGCGCGCGGCCGCCTTCCTGGCGACGGCGTCCCGGTCGGCCGGCGGGCTGTCGCGGGTGTTCACGAGCGGCGGCGGAGCGCGCATCCCGGGGCTGAACGATGCCCTGGCGCAGCGGCTCAAGGTGCCGGTGGAGCTCGCCAATCCCATTCAGCGGCTGCGGGTGCGCGACACGGTTTACGAATCGGTCTCGCTCGATGAGGTGGCCCCGCTCCTGATGTTGTCGGTCGGGCTGGCGCTGAGGCGCGCGGCATGATCGAAATCAATCTTCTTCCCGGACAGAAGCGGAAGGCACCCGGTGGCGGCAAGTTCCGCTTGCCGGACTTTCGGCAGGCCATGGCCCAGGTCAAGGACCCGTGGCTGCTGGCCGCGATTGCGGCGGCCGTCCTCGCCGTCGGGTTAAACGGCGCCTTCTATTTCGTGAACACCTCACGCCTGAGCCGCCTCGAGCTCACGTTGCGGGGCGTGCAGGCCGAGAAGCGCCGCTATGACGCGGTGGTGGCGCAGAAGCGCCAGGCGGAGCGCGCCCGCGATTCGCTGGCGGCCGAGATGGCGATCATCCGCGGCATCGACGCGGACCGCTACATCTGGCCGCACATCATGGACGAGATCACCAAGGCGCTGCCCGCCTACACGTGGATCACGAGCGTCAGTCCCGCGGCGCCTGCGGCGCCGGCGGCGACCGCCACCGGCACGACCCCGGCGGACTCGGCCGCCCCGGGCGAGGTGCACGTCTCGATCGACGGACGCACCGTCGATATCCAGGCGTACACGACCTTCATGCGGCAGCTGGCCGCGTCCCCCTGGCTCGCCGACGTGATGCCCACCCGGGCGACCACCGTGATCGAGCAGGATCGGCCCGTGACCCAGTTCAACATCGCCCTGCGGTTTCGGCAGGCGGATTCGCTCTACATCCGCACGATGCCGCTGGTCGAATCGGTGAGGTAGGCCATGGCGTTCGGCATTCCCCAGGACCAGCGCGGCCAGGTGATGCTGTTGATCGTCGTGGCCAGCGCCGCCGGCGCCTATTTCGCCTGGACCAAGGTCAACTCCCCGCGCGTCGCCCAGGTGGCCGCCACGCAATCCGAGATCGACAGCCTCGGCGCGATCGTGCGGAAAGCCAAGGCCGACCTCGCCAGCGGCAGCGTGGAGAGCATGCGCCGCGCGCTGGAGCAATACCGCGCCGCGCTCGGCCTGATGCGCCGCCTCGTCCCCGAGCAGAACGAAGTGCCCAGCCTGCTCGAAGACATCTCCAACCGGGCCAAGGTGCGCGGCGTCCAGCTCGGCAGTTTCCAGCCGCTGCCGCCCGAGCCCGGACCGCCGCTCGTGCTCACCTATCGGGAGCCGGGCGATACCGCCAAGGCCAGCGGCCCGCCCAAGCCGGCGTTCGACATTTACCGCTACCGTCTCCAGGTGTACGGCCACTACGACCAGGTCGGGGAATTCCTGGCGGACGTTGCGAGCCTGCCGCGCATCATGGTCCCGCAGGGACTGACGCTGACGCCGGCGACGCAGCAAACCCAGAAGCTGGTCGGCGACACCCTGGGCGCGCTGCTCGAGGCGAGCTTCGATCTGCGCACCTACGTGAAACGGCCGCCGCCGACGACGTCGAGCGCGGGAGGGACGACCAGTGCGCGTCCGTAGCCGGCACGCCGCGGCGCTATGGCTCGCGGTCTCCGCCGCCCCGCTCGCCGGTCAAGGCGCGGATACGACCACGCGGGCGCGCATCGACACGGCCCCGCTCTCCCTCCTCCGCGAAGTGTTCGCGTTTCAGGGAGGCGGCCGGGATCCGTTCGTGTCGCTGCTGAAGACGGGCGACGTACGCCCGATGATCAACGATTTGAAACTGGTAACCGTGGTCTACGACGACCGGTATTCGGCGCGCAGCGTCGCCGTGTTGCGGGACGTCACCACGGGCAAGCGGTATCGCGCGAAGACCGGCGATGTCATCGGTCGCCTCCGGGTCACGCAGATCCGGCCACGCGAAGTCGTTTTCACGGTCCAAGAATTCGGCTTTGAGCGGCAGCAGACGCTGTCGATCGTGAGGCCGGAGGAGACGCCATGAAGCGCAGCATCGTCCTGGCCGCGGGGTTCGCCCTCGCCGCGGCCCTCCCCTCACGACTGCCGGCTGACACCGAGCGCGACGGAGAAGTCCGCCGCGTCAGCGTCTCGCCGGTGGCCGGAAAGGTCGAGGTCGTGATCGACCTGCAGGGCGCGGTGGAAGTGCGGGACTTCACGCTGGCGCGGCCGGCCCGGCTGGTGGTCGACCTCCTGGGCGCCCGGCTCGTCGCTCCGGCGACCCTGTACGACGGCCAGAACCGCGGCGGCGTGCGGGACGTCCGCTACGCCCAGTTCCAGCCCGGCGTGGTGCGCGTCGTCATCGAGCTCGACGCCTTGACCGACTACCAGATTCACCGCGACGACGGCCGCGTGCGCGTGCAGCTCGGCTCCGAGCGTACGTCGTTCGCCGCCTGGTCGAGCAGCGGCGCGGCGCTCCCTCCCCCCTCCCCGGCGCCCCGGACCGCGGTGGCCGAGCCGCCGCCGGTCAGCGGCGATCCGGGCGCGGCGCGCGTGCGGACGCCCCGCGTGGGCGCCCTGCAGAGCATCGATGACTACCTGGCGGGGCACCGCGCCGATGCGCTGCAGTCGCAGGCTCCGCGCATCACCGTGCAGTGGGACGACGCCGACATTCAGGACGTGGTCGCCGGGTTCGCCGCGTTCAGCGGCCGCACCATCGTCGTGGGCAAAGGCATCACGGGCAAGGTCACGGCCGAGGTGAAGAACCAGCCGTGGGACCTCGCCTTCCGGGCGGTGCTCGAGTCCCAGGGCCTCGCCGTGCAGACGCAGCCCGGCGGCATTCTCGTCGTCGTGGACAAGAAGGACCTCGCTCGCGCCGACTCCACGGTGCCCGTGGAAACGCGCCTCGTGCGCGTGAACTACGCGCAGGCGTCCGCGCTCGTCCCCGCGGTGGCGTCCATCGTGACGAAGTCCCGCGGCTCCGTGGTGGCCGACAGCGTCAACAACGCCCTCGTCATCACCGACGTCCAGACCCGCATCGACGACATCGAGGGGTTCGTGCGCGGCCTCGACGTCCGGACGCCGCAGGTGTCGATCCAGGCGAAGATCATTCTGGTCGACCGCACCGACGTCGAGGAACTGGGGCTGCAATACGACCTCGGGTCGAATAGACAGTTCTTCAACCAGCTGGTGGCGCGCCCCGATCCGTCGACCGCGCAGCCCGTCGACACGGACCTGGACGGGGTGCCCGACGCGCTCGTCCCCACGGAGAATTTCGATCCCAACACGACCATCGTGGATCTCGGGGGCAACTCGCTCTCGGCCATGGGGAACGCCGACCAGCAGGTGGTGAACCCGGCGCTCAAGCTGATCTTCTCCACGGCGCTCGGCAACTTCAACCTCACCACCTTCGTCCAGGCGCTGCAGCGCGTGGAGCTGGCGGACGTGCAGGCGGAGCCGTCGGTGACCACCCTCGACAACCGGCCGGCGGAAGTGTTGGTGGGCGACAAGGTGCCCATCCGCGTGATCGACGTGAGCGCCCAGGCCGGCGGCGCGGCCGGCGGCGCCCAGCCCAACGTGCCGCGCGCCACCGTGCGCTTCGAGCAGACCGGCATCAACCTCAAGGTCACGCCCCACGTGACCGCGAACCGGCAGATCCTGATGCAGGTGCACGCGGAGCGCTCCAACGTCCGGCCGGCGTCCGTGGACATCGGGTTCACGTTCCAGACCCAGCAGGCGGATGCGCAGGTCCTGGTGAACGACGGCGAAACGATCGTGGTGGGGGGGCTCACCGAGACCAATCTGACCGTCACCAAATCGGGCATTCCGTTCCTGGTCGATCTGCCGATCGTGGGCCGGCTGTTCGGGTTCACGCAGCAGAACGAGTTGCGACGCGATCTCATCATTCTGATTACGCCGCACATCGTAGACGACCTCGCGTCGCCAAGCCGCAACTAGGACGGGAGCCACTATGCGGGCAGCAGCACGTCTCCGGGTGTTCCTTGCCCTCACGGCCGCGTCGGCGACGGGGTGGGCCTGCGAGACCGCGCGTAATCCCGGCGGGGTCCAGCGCGACCTCACGCCGCCCACGATTACCCTCAGCAACACCGTGGGCGACACCCAGGACATCGGGGCCGGTCTGCAGTTCACCGTGAATGCCACCGACAACCTGGCCCTGCGGACCATCCGCCTCACCTTCAGCGGTGGATTCATCTCCGGACCGGCCGACACCAACTTCACCGGTCAGGTCCAGACGATCACGTTCAACAAGAGCATCACGTTCCCGGCCAATTCCGGCGCGGGCGGCAGCGTGCAGATCGTGGCCCGCGCCATCGACGGCGCGGGGAACTTCGCGGAAGACACGCTGTTCATCTTCCTGTCCAACGTGCAGGCGCTGCAGGTGCTGCTCCTCGCGCCCACGCAGGGCGCGCTCGCGTCGACCGGGCTGGGGATCCCGATCCAGGTGGTCGCCGTCCAGAACACCGGCATCCGCAAGATCGGGTTCCTCGTCTCGCCGGCGAACGCGGTCAGCAATCCGACCGGCACCGATTCGCTCTCGTTCACGGCGCCCTTGCAGGACTCGGTCACCTATACCGACACCGTCACCGTGAACGCCACCAGCGGCACCTTCGCCGTCGTCGGCTTCGCGGAAGATTCCGCCGGCCGTCGCGGCACGAGCGTCACGGTGACCGTGACCGTGCAGTCGGCCCAGAACGACAACACGCCGCCGCTGGTGGAGCATTTCGTCTCCAAGCGCGCCGAGGTCTCGGATAGCGTGACCGTTCATGCGACGGACCCGAGCGCCATCTCGATCATCGGCTTGAAGCTGGAAACGGTCGCGGGGGTGGTCCTGCGATTCGATCAGATCGCCGTGGGCGGAACCCTCACCGATGTGACGCGGCGAATGCCGCTCAATCTCGCCGGCACGATCACCGCGTTCCCCACCGATATCGTGGTGCTGGGGTACGCGTGCGATAACGCGACCGCCGTAAACTGCGATTCCTCGCGGAGCGTCTTGCAGGTCGGAGCGGCGCTGAAACGCGACACCGTCACCGTCGTCGCGGGCGTGACGCGTCCGTTGCCGAACGGCGGCTCGATCGCCGACGCGATCTTCAACGCCAACCGCAACGAGCTGTACCTGACCAACCCGACACTGTCGCGGGTCGAGATCTTCCAGGTCGCCAACACGTCGTTCGTGGCGGGCGGCATCCCCACCGCCGGCCCGCAGCCCTGGGGGATCGCGCTCTGGCCCCGCGACACGCTGGGGAACTACGGCGATTCCATCGTGGTGGCGAACTCGGGCGGCACCGAGCTGTCCATCATCGACGTTTCACCCGCGGTGCGCCGCCTGGCCTGGCGCCAGGACCTGCCGAATTTCGTCGTGCAGAAGTACAAGGTGATCGCCACCGCCGGGTCGTACACGGCGGAGGTCGAGAACTTCGACCTGTCCGACCGCCCGCAGTACCTCGCCACGGTGTGCCGCCCCGCGGGGGGCACGGCGTGCGCGGTGGATTCCATCTTTGCCCTGTACTCGACCACGCCGACCATTTCCAGCACGATCCCGTTCAACGGTCGCGCGACGCTGCGCCTGGAGAAGCTGAAGAACACCCTGAACACGGCCGAGCTGTTCGGGCATTTGTTCTGGGAGATCGGGACCAGTACGGCCGGCTCGGCGACCGACACGGTGCGCATCGTGATGCGCCGCGGGCAGCCGTACAATCAGACGACCGTCGTCCTCTCGGCGTGCGCGGGGGTCAACGTCGACCTCAACACGTTCGGGCTGGGGGACACGACCTTCGCACGGAACTCCGGGAATTTCACGCACGGGTTCTTCGGCGAGGGCGGGACCGTGACCGCGGCATTTGCCCGCGTCATGGGCTACACGACCAAGGCGCCGCTGGTGCACGGCGCGCCCACGTTCCAGTCGTGCTTCACGTCCCCCGACACGGTGAACGGGCCCGTCGACGCTGGGAACAACGACTTCGACGGCGGGATGTCGCCCGGGGTGGATGTCAGCGACTTCATCAGCAACACCGGCGTGAAGGTGTCGGCGATCGCCACCAACTTCACCGGCGGGACCAACGTGGTCCGGGCCGACTCGGTGTACTATCTGGACGAAGGGCTCCGGCTGAAAGGCACGTCGGTGGCCCCGGTGGGGGCGCCCGGGATGGACATGAACTACAACCATGCGTTCGCCGCCGGCAACCCGGGCACCCCGACGTTCGGTGGAGGGGGCAACCCCAACGATCGCGTGCTGTTCGCGGCGCGTCCCGACGGCAACATCGATGTCTTCGACACCTTCTTCTACGGCGTCATCGGGTCGATTCCGGTGCGCGATCCCATCATCGGTCCGCTGCGGGTCGCCCGCGATGCGCTCGGCAACCAGTTCCTGTTCGGGATCACCGCGCGTGGACTCGTGACCGTGCGACTGCCGACTATCGTCAACCCGTTCCCGGTGCGCCGGGCGGGACCCCGGTGACGGTTGCGGTGCTCCGGGATGCGACCGGCGCGAGCCCGACCGAGCGGTCGGGCTCGTGTGTTATGGTCACCGTCTATATTGGCTCCAGGAGGCAACGGTGGCATTGCGGTTCACCACGGCGGGAGAGAGTCATGGACGCGGCCTCGTGGCGGTGCTCGAGGGTGTGCCCGCCGGACTGGCCGTCTCCGCGGCGCCGGTCAACGCGGAGCTGAAGCGCCGCATGGCCGGCTACGGTCGCGGGGCCCGCATGAAGATCGAAGCGGACGAAATCGAGTGGCTGGGTGGTGTCCGTGCCGGCGAGACGATCGGGGCGCCCATCGCGATGCTCGTCTGGAACCGCGACTGGACGCATTGGCAGGACGTGATGTCCCCCGAGGCGGCCCGGCCGGGCGAAGAGCGCCGGCGCCGCGTCACCCGGCCGCGCCCCGGCCACGCCGACCTGGCCGGCGCGCTCAAGTACGATCGTGCCGATGCCCGCGATATCCTGGAGCGCGCCAGCGCCCGCGAAACCGCCGCCCGGGTGGCGTGCGGAGCGGTGTGCAAGCTGCTGCTGGGCGAGTTCGGGATCGAGATCGGATCGCATGTGGTGGAGCTGGGCGGGGTACTCGCCCGGCCCGCGCACCCGTTGCCCACGCCGGTGAACGAGCGCGCCGATCAGAGCCCGGTGCGCTGCCTCGACCCGGAGGCCGAGCGGGCCATGATCGACCGGATCGACGCGGCCCAGTCGGCGGGTGACACCGTGGGTGGGGTAGTAGAGGTCGTGGCGCTCGGGGTACCGGTCGGGCTCGGATCGCATGCGTCCTGGGACACGAAGCTGGACGGCCAACTCGCTCAGGCGGTCATGTCGATTCCCGCGGTCAAAGGGATCGAGATCGGACTCGGCTTCGAGGCGGCGCGGCGGCGCGGCTCCGAAGTCCACGACGAGATCCTGCCCGGGTTTCATCGCGCCACCAATCGCGCGGGGGGCACCGAAGGAGGGATGTCGACCGGGGAGCCCCTGGTGCTGCGGGCGGCCATGAAGCCGATCTCCACGCTGATGGCGCCGCTCGCCACCGTGGACCTGGCGTCCGGAGCGGTGGCGCAGGCCCAGTCGGAGCGGTCCGATGTGACGGCGGTGCCGGCCGTGGGGGTGATCGCGGAGGCGATGACGGCCCTGGTGCTCGCGCGCGCCATGTTGGAGAAGTTCGGCGGCGACTCGCTCAGCGAGATGAAGCGCAACGTCGCGGGGTACCAGGCGCAGGTGCGCGCCCGCTACCCGCGCGGAGCGGCCTCATGAGCCGGCACATCGTGCTGCTCGGGCTGCCGGGGGCCGGCAAGTCGACGGTCGGTCGGCTCGTCGCGGAGACACTGCAGGCGCCGTTCGTGGACATCGACGCGATTATCATCCGCAAGGAAGGCCGGCCGATCGAGATCCTGTTCGCCGAGCGCGGGGAGGCCGCCTTCCGCCAGCTCGAGGCGGAGGAAATGGACCATGCGCTGCTCGGTGAGCCGTCGATCATCGCGCCGGGAGGCGGGTGGGCGGCCCAGCCCGGCGCGATCGAGAGCGCGCGCGGGCGCGCGGTGTTGATTTACTTGAAGACGCGGCCCGGCACCGCGACGACGCGCGCCGTCCCCGCCGGGAACCGGCCCACGTTGATGGGGGAGGACCCGGAGCTGCGCATGCGCGAGTTGTTGCGCGAGCGGGAACCGTTCTATATGCAGGCCGATGCGCAAGTTGAGACCGACGGCCGGCGGCCCGCGGAGGTCGCCGCCGACGTCGTGCGACTTGCGCGAGAGCGGGGACAATGGTAAAGATGCGCTCCGCTAGTTGACGAAAGGTTGATCGGTGCCTGGTAAGAAGAAAACGGTGTCAACCGAAACGCCCAAGCCCAAACGCGCGCGGCGGCAACCCCCCGCCGCACCGGCCGAGCCCTCGGACAACGGCGGTGCCGCGCTGGTGATCGTGGAGTCTCCCACCAAGGCGAAGACGATCAGCAAGTACCTCGGCCGCGGGTTCACCGTCAAAGCGACCGTGGGCCACATCCGGGACCTGCCGCCGCGCAAGCTCGGCGTGGATATCGACAACGGGTTCGCGCCTGAGTACGTGACGATCAAGGAAAAGGCCAAGACCCTGGCCGAGATCAAGCGCGCGGCGAAGCGCGCGGACCGCGTGCTGCTGGCGACCGATCCCGACCGCGAGGGCGAGGCCATTGCCTGGCACGTCGCGTCGCAGCTCGGCAACGGCGGCACGGTCGGCCGCGTGCTGTTTCACGAGATCACGCGCGATGCCGTGTCGCAGGCGATCGCCAACCCGTTGGAGATCGACCAGAAAAAGGTCGATGCGCAGCAGGCGCGCCGCATTCTCGACCGGCTGGTCGGCTACAAGGCGAGCCCGCTCCTGTGGAAGAGCATCAAATCGGGACTCTCCGCCGGCCGCGTGCAGACCGTGGCGCTGCGCCTGATTTGCGAGCGGGAAGACGAAATCCGCCGGTTCGTTCCCCAGGAGTACTGGTCCATCGAAGCCGAGCTCGAGAAGGACGGCCAGGCCTTCCAGGCCCGCCTGCACAAGCTCGATGGCAAGAAGCCCGAGATCAAAGACGAGGCGTCCGCCCGCGCCATCGTCACCGAAGCGGAACGCCTGCCGTTCGTCGTCACGGAGGTGACGCGCAAGGAGCGGCGCCGCAACCCCCCCGCGCCGTTCATCACCAGCACCATGCAACAGGAAGCCGCCAAGCAGCTCGGCTTTTCGGCCAAGCGAACGATGCGGGCGGCGCAGCAGCTCTACGAGGGCGTCGAGGTGGGCGACGAGGGCCAGGTGGGGCTGATCACCTATATGCGCACCGACTCGGTGCGCGTCGCCGACTCGGCCATCGCCCAGGCGCGCGAGTTCATCGCCGCGCACTACGACCGCCGTTACCTTCCCGACGCTCCGAACGTCCACGCCGGGAAGAAGGGCGCGTCCCGGGTCCAGGATGCCCACGAGGCGATCCGCCCGACCGAGGTCGCGCGCCGGCCCGAAGACCTCAAGAAGCACCTCGAATCCGACCTGTTCAAGCTGTATCAGTTGATCTGGCGCCGCTTCGTCGCGTCGCAGATGACCCCCGAGCTCTACGAGCTGACGACCGTCGACTTCGACCTCGGGCGCTTCCTGTTCCGGGCCACCGGATCGGTCGTGCTGTTCGACGGCTACCGCGTCCTGTTTCACGAGGGGCACGAGCCGGAAGAAGCGAAGAGCGGCGACGAATTCGGTCCCATTCCGCCGATGGCGAAAGGCGACCGGCCCACCCTGCGACGCATCATCCCCAACCAGCACTTCACCGAGCCGCCCCCCCGCTACAGTCAGGCGAGCCTCGTCAAGGCGCTGGAGGAGAAGGGGATCGGCCGTCCGTCCACGTACGCGACCATCATCGGGACGCTGCAGAGCCGCTGGTACGCGACCACCAAGGAGCGCCGGTTCTCGCCGACTCCGCTGGGCGAGAAGGTCTGGAAGGTGATGCGTCGCTGCTTCCCCGAAGTGTTCGAGGTGGGATTCACGGCGCAGATGGAAACCGAGCTCGACAAGGTCGAGGAAGGCGATCTCGCCTGGCAGGCGGTGCTGGGCGACTTCTGGGGTCCCTTCAACCTCGCCCTGTCGAACGTGGACATCCCGTCCATTCTGAACGACGTGCACGATTTGTCCAAGCTGCACGAGGAGCGCTGCCCCACGTGCGGCAGCCCGCTCGAGGTGCGCAGCGGGCGTTTCGGGCCGTTCATCGCGTGCGCCCGTTATCCCGATTGCCGCTTCACCAAGCCGATCGGTCGCGACAAGGTCCCCGACAAGCCCTCGAACGAGATCTGCAGGGAATGCGGCTCGCCCATGGTCATCAAGACGGGCCGCTTCGGCGAGTTCCTGGCCTGCACGCGCTTTCCCCAGTGCAAGCACACGCGCCCCGTGCCGCTCGGCATCACGTGCCCCAGGTGCGGCGAGGGCGACATCGCCGAACGGCGCACGCGCAAGGGACGCAACTTCTTCGGCTGCACCCGCTACCCCGATTGCGACTTCTCGGTGTGGAACCGCCCGGTCGCCGTCCCGTGCCCCAACTGCGGCTACATCGGGATGGAGGAGAAGCAATCCAAGACCATGGGGGCCGCGCGCAAGTGCTTGAAGTGCGGACACGAGATCACGGTGGACGCGAGCGTTCCCGCGGAGGCGGACGGAGCCTGACGGCGGTCGTGGTCGGAGGCGGACTCGCGGGGTGTGAGGCCGCGTGGGCCCTGGCGGAGCGCGGCGTGGCGGTGCGGCTGTACGAAATGCGGCCCGTTCGGCAGACCCCCGCCCATCGGACCGACCTGCTCGCCGAGCTGGTCTGCAGCAATTCCTTCAAATCGGTCGAACCGACCAACGCCCACGGCTTGCTCAAAGCCGAGATGCGCCGCTTGGGAAGCATCGTGCTGCAGGCGGCCGATGCCGCGCGCGTGCCGGGAGGCGCCGCGCTCGCCGTCGACCGCGCGCTGTTTTCCCGCGCCCTGCACGAGCGCCTGTGCGGGCATCCGCTGGTCACCCTGGTCCGCGAAGAGGTGACCGAGCTGCCAACGCCCGCCGTCGTGGCCACGGGCCCGCTCACGTCCGACGGGTTGAGCGTCGCGTTGGCGCGCCGCCTGGGATCTGAAGCGCTCGCCTTCTACGATGCCATCGCGCCCATCGTGGCCGACGAATCGCTGGACCGCGACCGGCTGTTCCTCGCGTCGCGCTACGGCAAGGGCGAGGGTGACGACTACCTCAATGCGCCGTTGGACGTGGTCCAGTATCGCGCGTTCGTGGCCGCCCTCGCCGCCGCCGACCAGTACGAGCCGCCGCACGAGTTCGACCGCATCCCCTATTTCGAGGGCTGCCTGCCGGTGGAAGAAATGGCCCGGCGCGGTCCGGACACCTTGCGCTTCGGTCCCCTGAAGCCGGTGGGACTGCCCGACCCGCGCACCGGCCGCCAGGCCCACGCGGTCGTCCAGCTGCGGCGCGAGGACCGCGCCGGGCAGATGTGGAACCTGGTCGGCTTTCAGACCAGGCTCCGCACCGCCGAACAGCGCCGCGTGTTCAGGACCATCCCCGGTCTCGCCGGCGCCGAATTCCTCCGCTACGGGAGCGTGCACCGCAATTCCTATCTCAATGCCCCCGCGACGCTGTCGGCGCACCTGGCGTTGAAGGACGATCCCGCGCTGCTCGTGGCCGGACAGCTGACGGGGGTCGAGGGCTATACCGAGTCCGCCGCCACCGGACTGCTCGCCGGGATCAACCTGGCGCGGCTGCTCCAGGGCGACGCCCCGCTCGTCCCGCCGCCCACCACCATGCTCGGCGCCTTGTACCGGTATCTGCGCGAGGCGGAGCCGGCCCGATTCCAACCGATGAACGCGAACTTCGGGCTGCTCGAGCCGCTCACCCCGCCGGTGCGCGACCGGGAAACGAAGCATCGGCGCCTGGCCGAACGCGCGCTGGCGGACATCGAGCGCTTCGCCGCCCGGCTGGCGGCCGCGGTGCCGGCGTGAGCGCCGTCGCCGCCATCGCGGAGTTCGTCGCGTTTCTCGGCAAGGAACGCAACGACTCCCCGCACACGGTCCGGGCCTACGCCCGGGACGTCCGAGAATTCGCGGCCTTTTGCGACCGGTTCTACGGCAGCTCCTGGTCATGGGCCGGCGTGGACCGGCTGGCGATCCGCGGCTGGCTCGGCGCCATGGAGGCGCGCGGCCTCGCGCGCCGCTCCATGGCGCGCGCTCTGTCTGCCTTGCGCTCGTTTTACCGGTTCCTGGGCGCCACGCGCGGTCTGGAGATCAATCCGCCCCGCGCCACGCGGACCCCGAGGCCCGAGCGCCGGTTGCCCACTCACCTGGACCGGGCGGAGACGGAGCTGCTGTTCGCGGAAGCGGAACGCCGCGCGGCCGCCGGTGGGTTTCGGGAAGCGCGCGATCTCGCGGTGCTCGAGTTGTTCTACGCCACCGGGATCCGCCTGGCGGAGCTGGCGGGGTTGAACGAGGCGGACGTGGATCTCGTGTCGGATCAGGTCAAGGTGCGCGGGAAGGGGAAGAAGGAGCGGATCGTTCCCCTGGGCCGGCATGCGGGCCGCGCGCTGCGCGAATACTTCGTGCAGCGCGACACGCTGCTGACCGCGGGCGGCGGAGATCGCCGGGCGGCCTTTCTCAATGCGCGCGGCCGGCGCCTGACCCCGCGCGGGGTGCAGGTCGCGGTCCGCGGGCTGCTCGACGCGTTGCCGCGGGGCCGTGACCTGCACGTGCACTCGCTGCGGCACTCGTTCGCGAGCCACTTGCTGGACGCCGGGGCCGATCTGCGCGCCGTGCAGGAATTGCTCGGCCACGCGTCGCTCAGCACGACCCAAGTGTATACTCATACATCCGTGGAACGACTCAAGCGGGTCTATCAGCAGGCGCACCCGCGCGCCTGATCGGGAAAGGAAGCCGCAGTGGCCTTGCCGGCGATTCACAGCACGACCATTCTGTGCGTGCGCAAGGACGGCCGCGTCGCGATGGGCGGCGACGGCCAGGTGACGGTGGCCGAGACCGTGATGAAAGCGAACGCCATCAAAGTCCGCACGCTGAAAGGCGGCAAGATCCTGGCCGGCTTCGCCGGGGCGGCCGCGGACGCGTTTACCCTGTTCGAGAAGTTCGAGGAAAAACTCGAGCGCTACCCCGGCAACCTGGCGCGGGCCGCGGTCGAGCTGGCCAAAGACTGGCGCTCCGACCGCGTGTTGCGCCGGCTCGAGGCGCTGCTCGCCGTCGCCGACAAGGAGCGCGGCTATGTGGTCTCGGGGACCGGCGAGCTGATCGAGCCGGACGACGGCATCCTGGCGATCGGGTCGGGGGGCAGCTACGCCCTGGCGGCCGCCCGGGCCCTGCTGGTCGCGTCCGCCATGGACCCGAAAGCGATCGTGCAACGCTCGCTCGAGATCGCGGCGGAGATCTGCATCTACACCAACACGCACATCACCGTGCTCGAGCTCTGACGCATGGCCGATCCGACCCCCACCCCGCCCCCGCCCAATCCCCCGCCGCCCCCGGCCCCGGCGTCCGCGCCCGCTCAGCCCGCGGACGAAGCGGTGCCGTGGCTCGAGGAGCTGCCGCCCCGGAAGATCGTGACGGAGCTGGATCGCTACATCGTGGGGCAGGACGAGGCGAAGAAGGCGGTGGCGATCGCGATCCGCAATCGCTGGCGCCGCGCCCAGGCCGCCGAGGACATCCGGGACGAGATTCTCCCCAACAACATCATCATGATCGGCCCCACCGGGGTGGGGAAGACCGAGATTGCGCGCCGCATCGCGCGGCTCGCGGGGGCGCCGTTCCTGAAGGTCGAGGCGTCGAAATTCACCGAAGTCGGCTACGTGGGGCGGGACGTAGAGTCGATGGTGCGCGAGCTGGTCGACGTGGCGATCAACATGGTGCGCAGCGAGCGTGAGGACGAGGTCTACCCCCAGGCCGAGCAGCGCGCCGAAGAACGGCTGCTCGACATTCTGTTGCCGCCGCCCCCGGCCACGCCGGCGGCGCCGGCTCCCGCCGCCGCCGAGCGCGCGTCGGGCGGTGAGCGATCACTGTTCGTCGTGTCCTCGAAGGGGGACGTGACGCCCAGGCAGGCCGAGGCGGACGTGGAGGCGCAGGAACGGCGCCGGCGCAACCGCGAGAAGCTGCGCCAGCAGCTGAAAGAGGGGAAACTGGAGGAGCGCGACGTCGAGATCGAGGTGCAGCAGCAATCCTATCCGATGCTCGAGTGGATGCAGCCCCCGCCGGGGATGGAGGGGCAGGACGTCAACTTCAGCGAGATGCTGTCGGAGATGCTGCCCAAGAAGAAGAAACGCCGCACCGTGCACCTGCACGAGGCGCGTCGCATTCTCGTGGACGAGGAGCTCAAGAAACTCGTCGACATGGATGACGTCGTGAACGAGGCCCTGGACCGGGTGGAGAACCACGGCATCATCTTCGTGGACGAGATCGACAAGATCGCGGGGGAGCGCAATACCGCCGGTCCCGACGTGTCGCGGGAGGGGGTGCAGCGCGACCTGCTGCCGATCGTGGAAGGCTCCACGGTGCAGACGCGCTATGGCTATGTCCGCACCGACCACGTCCTGTTCATCGCCGCCGGCGCGTTCCATGTCTCCAAACCGTCGGACCTGATCCCCGAGCTGCAGGGTCGGTTTCCGATCCGGGTGGAGCTCTCGCCGCTCAGCGAAGCGGATTTCGTCCGCATCATGACCGAGCCCGAAAACGCGCTCACCAAGCAGTACGCGGCGTTGTGCCAGGTCGAGGGCGCGACCCTCACGTTCACCCCCGATGGCATCGAGGAGATCGCCCGGATCGCGGCCAAGGTGAACGAGCGCCTGGAGAACATCGGTGCCCGACGACTCCACACCGTGATGACGACGCTGCTCGAGGAAGTCCTGTTCGAGCTGCCCGATTATCCCACCAAGCAGATCGTATTCAACGCGGACACCGTGCGCGCCAAGCTCGAGAAGATCGTGGACGACGAGGACCTGCGCCGCTACATTCTGTGACGGCCCCCGCCCCCTCCGGCTGTCCCCGCCGCATCGACCCCGCGCTCCTCCGCTTGACTCCGGTCCCTCCGCTCGGCTACTATCTGGCATGTCTGCTGTCATTTTGACCGATCCTCGGGAAACCAAGAGCAAACGGGACTTTCTCACCGTCACCGATCTGTCTCGTGACGACATCGTCCACCTGTTCGAGCTCGCCGCCCGGATGAAGTCACGAGCCTATCGCGACAAGCCGCTCGCCGGGAAGACCCTGGCCATGATCTTCGCGAAATCGAGCACCCGGACCCGCGTGTCCTTCGAGGCGGGCACGTTCCAGCTGGGTGGCCACGCGTTGTTTCTCTCGGCCAGGGACATCCAGCTCGGTCGCGGCGAGCCCATCGCGGACACGGCCCGGGTCCTGTCGCGCTACGTCGACGGCATCATGATCCGCACCTTCGATCACGGCGAAGTGGAAGAGCTGGCGCGCAGCGCCACCGTGCCGGTCATCAACGGGCTCACGGATCTGTCGCACCCATGCCAGGTGCTGGCGGATCTGTTCACCGTACAGGAAGCGTTGGGGACCTGGGAAGGCAAGCGCGTCGCCTGGATCGGCGACGGCAACAACATGGCCAACAGCTGGCTCGAAGCGGCCCAGGTACTGGGCTTCGAGTTGCGGCTCGCCTGCCCGGAAGGGTACGAGCCCGACCGGGAGAAATTCGAGTCCGCCTCCCGCCACACCACGGTGATGGTCACCGAGGTGCCCGAGGAGGCGGTCGAGGGCGCCCACGTCGTGAACACCGATGTGTGGGCGTCGATGGGCCAGGAAGGCGAAGCCGAGGCGCGCCGCAACGCGTTCAAGGGCTACACCGTGGATGCCGAGCTCATGACCCTCGCGGATCCGCGCGCCATCTTTCTCCACTGCCTGCCCGCACACCGCGGCGAGGAAGTCTCGGACGCCGTGATCGAAGGCCGCCAATCCCGCGTCTGGGACGAGGCCGAGAACCGGCTCCACGTCCAGAAGGCGTTGCTCGCCACCCTCATGGGTTGAAGCGAAGCGATCGCACGATGACCGATGCACCCCTGAACCGCACGCCGCTGCACGACGCGCACGTTGGCCGCGGCGCCAGAATGGTGCCCTTCGCGGGCTTCGAGATGCCGGTCAGCTACCCCGCCGGCATCGCGGCAGAGCACAAAGCGGTGCGTGAGCGCGTCGGCGTGTTCGACGTGTCCCACATGGGCGAGTTCGAGGTCACCGGCCCCGACCGGAACGCCTTCGTGCAGCGCGTGACCTGCAACGACGTCGCCGCCCTCAGCACCGGACAGGCCCAGTACTCGGGTATCCTGACGACCCAGGGCACGTTCGTCGACGACTGCCTGGTCTACCGCTTCGAGGACAAGGTGATGCTGGTCGTCAACGCCGCGAATATCGCCAAGGACTGGAACCACATCGTGGACCAGAAGGGGGGCGCCAACGCGCGCCTGCGGGACATCTCGGACGAAACTGCGTTGCTCGCGGTGCAGGGCCCCGGAGCCGAGGACCTGATCGCCGGCCTCACGAGCCTGCCGGTCCGCACCCTGCCGTATTACCACTTCACGACCGGCACGGTCGCGGGCGCGCAGTGCTTCCTGTCGCGTACCGGCTATACCGGAGAAGACGGGTTCGAGGTGTACTGCCGCAACGCCGACGCCCTGAAAGTCTGGACGGCGGTCACCGAGCGGGGCGCGGAGCCGTGCGGGCTGGGCGCGCGCGACACGCTGCGGCTGGAGGCCGGCCTGCCGCTGTACGGCAACGACATCGATGCCACTACGACGCCCTACGAGGCGGGCCTCGGCTTCATCGTCCGGCTCGACAAGGATGCCCCGTTCACGGGCCAGGTGGCGCTCAAGAAACAGAAGCTCGACGGCGTGGCGCGACGGCTGGTCGGGTTCCGGATGAACGAGCCGAAACAAGTCGGGCGCCACGGTTACGAGGTGTGGCTCGACGGGCAGAAGGTCGATCTCGTCCGCAGCGGCACCGTCACGCCGACCATCAATGCCGCGATCGGGACGACCTATTTGCCCAGGACGCAGGCGCAGCCGGGGACGCAGCTCGAGATCGACATCCGCGGCCGGCGCGCGGGCGCCCTGGTCGTGAAGCTGCCGTTCGTGCCGCACCGGACCAAGCGGTGAACAGCGCGGCCCGCATTCGCGTCGGCGTGTTGACCATTTCGGATCTCGGTGCGCAGGGCGTGCGCGAGGACGTGTCCGGCGATGCCATCGTAAGGTGGTCTACCACAAGACGTTACGAAGTTGTCGTCCGCAGCGTGGTCCCCGACGAATCCGCATTGATCGCGGGCAAGCTGGCCCGGTGGGCCGACTCCGGGTCGGTGGATGTGATTCTCACCACGGGGGGGACGGGGCTGACGACGCGCGACGTCACTCCCGAGGCCACGACCACCGTTCTCGAGCGGCACGCACCGGGCATCGCGGAGGCGCTGCGGTCGGGACCCGCCCGACGGTTCCCGCGCGCCTGGTTGTCACGCGGCCTCGCCGGGACGCGCGGTAAGACCCTCATCGTCAATCTCCCCGGTTCGCCCACCGGCGTGAAAGACGGCCTGGGTGTCCTCGCGGGGCTCCTGGACCACGCCGTGTCCTTGGTGCGTGACGAGCGCTCCGACCACAGCTGAAAGCCGACCGCTGATGGCTGACGTCACTCATGGCTGATCGCGTCTTAGTAACCACCGACGATCTCGAGCACGCCGTTCGCATCAACGCGCAGCTCGAGGCCGCCGGGTTCGCTACCGCCATGGTCACCTCGTTCGATGACGCGCGCGAAGCGGTCAAGCAGCGCGAGCCCGACTGCCTGGTGATCACCGGCGCCCTGCACGAAGCCGGCACGACCCGCCTGCTCGCCGTCGCGCGCGAGCGTGAGGTATCCACCCTCGGCCTGGTCGAAGCCACGGAACCCGATCCCAAGGAGCTGGCCGCCGCGATCGGCCTCACCGCCTGCCTCGAGAAGCCGGTCGACGCGGGTGAAGCGGCCCGTGTCGTACGCCGTCTGGTGGACCGGCGCCGGCTGCAGCAGCGCACCGGCATCATCGGCGAGTCGCCGGCCATCCAGGAAGTGCTGGTCAAGATCGAGCAGATGGCTCCGGTCAGCTCGACCGTGCTGATCGAGGGCGAGTCCGGCACCGGCAAGGAGCTGGTGGCGCGCGCCATCCACGATCTCTCCCCCCGCCGCGACGAGCCGTTCATCGTCGTCAATTGCGCCGCGTTGCCCGAGACGCTGCTCGAGAGCGAGCTGTTCGGCCATGAGAAGGGGGCGTTTACCGGCGCCGCCGAGCGCCGCCTGGGCCGCTTCGAGCTGGCCGACGGCGGCACCATCTTTCTGGATGAGGTGGGCGAGATGCCCGCCGCCACGCAGGTGAAGCTGCTGCGGGTGTTGGAGGATCGGACCTTCTTCCGCGTGGGTGGGACGCAGCCAATCAAGGTCGACGTCCGCGTCGTCGCGGCCACGAATCGGACCCTCAAGGAAGCGGTGGCGGTGGGGGACTTCCGCGACGACCTCTACTACCGGCTCAACGTCCTGTTCATCTATTTGCCGCCGCTCCGGGAGCGGCGCTCCGACATTCCGCTTCTCGTGCGGCGCTTCATCGCCGAGTTCGCCCGCCAGCACGACCGCCGGTTTCAGGGCATCACGTCCGAAGCGCTGCAGATCCTGGTCGACGCCGACTGGCCCGGCAACGTGCGCCAGTTGCGCAACCTGATCGAATCGATGGTCGTGCTCGCCCCCGAGGGGGAGATCCGCGCCACCGACATTCCGCGCGACATCCGCGAGCGGGGCGGATTGCCGGTCCGGGTCATGGGCGGCACGCGCGACGTGGCCGGCAAGGAACTCGAGTTCATCTTCCGCAGCCTGGTCGAGCTCAAGCTCCAGGTGGAGGAGCTGCGCCGCCGCTGGGACGATCGCGGGCCGCCGCACCGCGTCGAGGTGATCGAAGTGGAGCCCCACTCGACTCCCCTCGCGGCCGTCGCGGCCGGTCCGGACGAGCCCGAAGCCGTGTTGTACCGCCCCGGCATGTCCATGGCCGAGGTCGAGCGCGCCACCATCGAAGCCGCGCTCAAGGAGCACCGCGGCAACCGCCGCAAGGCGGCCGACGTGCTCGGTATCGGCGAGCGGACCCTGTACCGCAAGCTCAAACAGTACGCGATCGCCGAGTAAGGCCGATCCGGCCGAAGCCGTAACCCCTGACAATCTATTGACTTCCCGGACCCCGTTTCCAATGTTGGGGCGGCTCCAAGGGTCCCCTCGCTCGTTAAGGATTCATTCGACGGCACGTGGATTACCGGATCGAGCCCGACCTCTGCGTCGCCTGTCTGGCGTGCGTCCGCGTTTGTCCCGCGGACGCAGTCGGCGTCGAAGCGGAGCGGGTCTGGATCGTGGACGACGCATGCACCCGCTGCGGCATCTGTGTACCCGCGTGTCCGCACGAGGCGATTCGCGCCTCGGGCGACCTCGCGAAGGCGCTCGAGCTCCTCGCGGGCGGCCAGGCGGCGATTATCCTCTCGGCCGAAGCGCCGGCCTACTTCTATCCCGCGAGTCCCGAGCAGGTGGTCAACGCCTGTTATGCGGCCGGGTTCCGGCTGGTCCAGCGCGGCGTGGTGGGCGACGAGCTGGTGGCCGCCGAGTACCTGCGGCTGTGGGAAGACCGCGGCTGGGGCACGCTGATCCGCAGCACCTGCCCGGTCATCGTGGACATGGTGCGCAATCGCTACCCCGAGCTGGTGCCGTACCTGGCCCCGGTCACCACGCCGATCGCCGCCGAGGCGCGCTATCTCCGCGCCGGCTACGGCGCGGAGACTCCGATCGTCTATGCCGGCGTGTGCCTCAGCGAGGGCCATGGCGACGTCGGCGCCGCCATCACCTTCGAGGAGCTGGCCGAGCTGTTTGTGCGCCGCCAGGTGCGTCTCGAGGAGCAGGCGCGGTTCTTCACGCGCATTCCCGAGGAGCGGCGGCGCCACTTCAGCACCGCGGGCGGCATGCCGCTGGAGGTGTTGATCGAGGAGCGGCAGAACAGCCGGCGGTTTCGCAAGGTGCGCGGGCTCGGGGCGCTGGAGTCGATCGCGCACGCGGTGGCTGAGGATCGACTCGATCTGGGGTTCGTGGACATTCTGCCCTGCGAGGGGTGCCTCGACCATCCGCTCATGGGACCGCGTGAGGAGCTATTCCGCCGCCGGGAGATCGTCGACGCCAGCGAGCCGCCGCGCGCGCCCGACCCCGTGGTCGATGAGGCCCTCGCCGGCGCAGTGATGATCGGAGCGGTCTTCCCGATCGAGCAGGGGGCCCGGCGACCCGCCCCGGCCGATGTGGACGCCGTGCTGGCCCAGGTCGGGCTGGCTCCCAATGGCCGTCCATGGGATTGTGGCGCTTGCGGTTACGCCACTTGTCGGGCGTTCGCCGAGGCGGCGGTGCAGGGGCGGACCACGCTCAACTCCTGCCCTCCCTATCTCGGCCGCGAAGCCCGCGAAGCGCGCTCCCAAGCTGCGCTGGATGGACTTACGGGTCTTGCGACCCTGCGGCTGCTGCGCGACCGCCTGGCCACCGAGGTGGCCCGGTCCAAGCGCAGCGGGGAGCCGTTCGCGGTGCTGTTCGTCGACCTGGATAACTTCAAGCAAATCAACGATAGCCACGGGCATGAGTCCGGAAATGCTGTGCTCAGGGGCACAGCCGAAGAGCTCTTGGCCGTAGTAAGGAATACCGACTTTGCGGCCCGTTACGGGGGGGACGAATTCGTTGTACTATTGGTCCGCACTGGAGCCGACGGGGCGCGGGTGGTGGCGGAGAAGGCGCGTGCCCGGGTTGAAGCCATGGGCCGCCGGCTCAACTTTCCCGCGCAGCTCGTAACAGCCAGTATCGGTGTGGCGGCGTTCGCGCCACAGAAAAACAGCGAAGCGGACGTGTTGGTGGCGGCCGACCGCGCTTTGTATCGAGCCAAGGCGGCGGGCCGCAACCGGGTGGCGATCGGAGAGGAATGACGTGACGACATCGAGGCCGGTGCGGGACATGGACTCTGTGAACCACGAGCAGCCGGTGGGGCGGACCACGCCCACGCAGCCGGTGCCCGATCCGTGGGGCGTGAAGCGGGCCGAGAACCTCATCGCCGGGCTCACCGGCGTGCTCTCGGCGAGCATCGTGGTGACGCCCCAGGGCGAGATCTCGGAGATCCACGTGCTGGCCCAGCCGGACGTGCCGCCCAAGCAGGTCGTGCGCAACATCGAATCCGCGCTCATGGCGCAGCTCGGGGTGCGGGTCGACCACAGGAAGATCAGCGTCGCCCAGACCGCCGACGTGCGGCCGATCGAGGCGTTGCAGGAAGAGGCGATCGCGAGCCGCGCCAAGCGCCGTGTCGTCATCTTCAAGGATCTCTCGGTGCGCCCCTCGGAGAAGCTGCAGCGCGTGGTGGTGCGCGTGAAGCTCGCCTACGGCGATCGGGAGTCCGAGCACGAGCAGGAAGGCACCGACACGTATCGCAATCGGGTCGAGACCGCGGCCCGGGCGACGGCGCAGTGCCTGGATGATCTTTTGTCGGACAACTCCATCGCCCTCGAGGGCGCAGCCGTGATCGACGCCTTCGACCGCCGCTTCGTCCTGGTGGCCGTGCACGGGCTGGGTGGCCGTGAGGCGATGCTGCTCACGGGGACGTGTGAGATCCGGGAGAGCCCTGAGCGAGGAGCCGTGCTGGCGGTTCTGGACGCTACGAACCGGTGGGTAGACGCGCGGCGGTAGGTCTTTAAGTAGTTGTTGGCAAATCACTTAGATCGTTTTGTGACGTAGACCCCTTTCGGTATGGTGAGGGGGGATCTTGCGTATCTAGCTTTTTAGCGATATTAGTGATACCATGCTTTCCGTGAAAAATACAAAACTTTTGGGTACGCAGATTGTGGCCCGGCTCTGCCAGGTCACGCCTGCGACCGTGGCCAGTTGGATCGACCACGGCCATTTGAAGGGTCACAAGACGCCGACGGGTCGGCGCCGCGTGGAC
>Ga0187892_10001783_pt1 | contig 47043 bp, 45 predicted proteins | sample MA1701073metaG_FD_139345 | JGI IMG/M metagenome (GOLD analysis project Ga0187892, IMG submission 139345) | Bio-ooze microbial communities from a basaltic lava cave in the Kipuka Kanohina Cave System on the Island of Hawaii, USA - MA170107-3 metaG ...
CATCGCCTGCTTGTCCTCGATGAGCCGGTCGATGCGCTCCTCGACGGTGCCGCGGCACACGAGCTTGTGCACGAGCACGTTGCGGTGCTGGCCGATGCGGTAGGCGCGGTCGGTCGCCTGGTCCTCGACCGCGGGGTTCCACCACCGGTCGAAGTGCACCACGTGCGAGGCCGCCGTGAGGTTGAGGCCGGCGCCGCCCGCCTTCACGGACAGCACGAAGAACGGTACGGTCGCGTCCTCCTGGAAGCGCTGCACGAGCCCGCCCCGGTCCTTCACGGGCGTGCTGCCGTGGAGCACGAGCCCGGAACGGCCGAACAGGCCCGCCAGGAAGGCGGCCAGCGGCTCGGTGGCCTCGCGAAATTGCGTGAACACGAGCATCTTTTCCTGCTTCGCCGCCACCGCCTCGACGATCTCGCGCAGCCGCGCGAGCTTGCCGCTTCCCGCCTCGTCCCACGCGCCTTCGCCCAGCCAGTGCGCGGGGTGGTTGCAGATCTGCTTGAAGCGCATGAGATACGCGAGGACCAGGCCGCGCCGCTCGATCCCCTGCGTGAGCCCGGCGATGGCGCGCTCCAGCTCGTCGACCGTCTTTTGATACAGCGCGGCCTGCGGGCCGGAGAGGAGGCAGAACGCCTTCACCTCGGTCTTGTCGGGCAGGTCGGCCACGATCGAGCGGTCGGTCTTGAGCCGGCGCAGGAGATAGGGCTGGATCAGGCGGCGCAGGGGCGCGTAGCTCTCGTCCGGGCGCTCGGCCAGCCGCTTGGCGAACGCGGAGAACTCGCGGGCCGAGCCCAGCAGGCCCGGGTCGAGGAAATCGTAGATCGACCAGAGATCGCCGAGGCGGTTCTCGACGGGCGTGCCGGTGAGCGCGATGCGGGTGTGCGCCTTCAGCGCCTTGACCGCCTGCGTCTGCCGGGCCCCGGGGTTCTTGATCGCCTGCGCCTCGTCGAGGATGGCCAGCGACCACTCCCGCGCCCGGAGCGCCTCGACGCGCGCCAGCGTCCCGTAGGTGGTGATGACGAGATCGGTGCCGCCGAGATCGGCGCCGGCCAGCTCGGCCAGCTCGCGCGCGGGCATGGCGGAGGGATGGGCCACGAGCGTCGCCAGCGACGGCGCGAAGCGCTCGATCTCGGCCTGCCAGTTGGCGAGGAGCGACGCCGGCGCCACGAGAAGATGCGCCGGGCCGCCGCCCCGCGCGCGCCGCTTGTGCAGGAGCAGCAGCCCCAGCACCTGGATGGTCTTGCCGAGCCCCATGTCGTCGGCCAGGCAGACGCCGAGCCGCAGCGACGAGGCAAAGGCGAGCCACGACACGCCCACCTTCTGATAGGGCCGCAGCGTGCCGCGAAAGTCGGCGCCCGGGTCGGCCGCCGCGAGCCCGGCCGGCCCGCGCAGCCCCTCGAGCGTGCGCGCCAGCCAGGCGCCCGCCTCGACGCGCGACCAGCCCTCGCCCGCCGCCAGCGCGGCGGCATCGTCGTCCGTCCGGGCGGCGCCCGCGAGCAACCGCATGCCCTCGAGGAACGAGAGCCCGCCCTCCTCGGCCTCACGCCGCACGCGCTCCCAGTGGGCGAGCACCTCGAGCAGCCGCTCGCGGTCCAGTTCGACCCATTGCCCGCGCAGTCGGACCAGCCCGCTCGACGCCGCCAGGAGCTGGCGCACCTCGGCCGCCGTGAGCTTCTCGTCGCCCAGCGCGACGGCGACCGAGAAGTCGAGCAGCGCGTCCATGCCGACCGCGCTCGGCTTCTTGTCGCCCACGCGCACGGTGACCTCGGGCCGCGGCGGGCGCCGCGGGCGCCACCAGTCGGGGACGCGCACGATCAGCCCGGCCGCCTCGAAGGCCGGGATGGCGCGCAGGAAGTGGTGCGCCTCGGCGGGCGTCCAGGCCATCGCCTGGTAGATCGCGCCGGAGTCGACCAGCCCGGCCAGCCACGCGCTCTGCTCCGCGGCGCGCTGCAGCGGCACCAGGAGATGAAGCAGCGCCTGCCGGTCGCCGCGCGCGGAGGACTCCTCGAGGGCGCGGGCCAGGGGACGATGCTGCACCTTGCCCCCGGCGCCCGCGCGCGCCGCGTAGGTGGCGAGGAAGGCGAACGGGTGCTCCTCGTCGCCGCGGTTCTCGGCCAGGTGCAGGCACACCTTGCCGACGACGTGCCACGAGGGATGGCGCGCGCTCAGCCACTCGGCGACGGGGCCTTTGTGCGCGCGAATCTCGTCGGCGAACGCGCGGTTGAGGTCGGCCCAGCGCGCGGCGACCCAGTCGGCGTCCACATACTCGCCGCCGTCCATCGGCGGGACGGCGCCGGCCAGCCGGGCGCGCTCGTCCGGCGGGCAGTCGACCTCGACGCGCTCGCGCCGCTCCTCGAGATCGGGCAGGGCGCAGAGCCGGGTCACGAACGCGCGGCCGAGGTCGCGCAGGAACGCGAGCGCAGGTGCCAGCGGCGCGTCGAGCTCGGTCGCGCCCAGGTCGAGCAGGGCGTGCCCGGTCCCCCGCCCGAAGGCGCGTGCGACGCGGGCGCGGGCCGCGACGGACAGGCCGTCGCTCGCCTCATCGTCGCCGGGTGCCGTGTCCGCGAGCAGCGCGCCCGACGGCAGGATGGCCACGCGCATCGGCTGCAATCTAAACGCCGGTGGCGCTCGGCGCAACCGCTGTCGAGATTTCTCTCCTGACAGTAAGCTGATGAGCCTGGCGCTTTGGTACAGTGTCGACATGACGAGTAAGAACCGGCGGATGCACCCGGCCAAGTCCAACAGGCGCGACCACCCCTACGTGGAGCGCCGACCCGGTGTCTGCGGTGGCGAGCCGGTGATCGTCGGAACGCGCTTCCCCGTCCGTTCGGTGGTCACGAGCGTCTATCGCCTGGGCATCACGCCTGAAGAGATGGTCGAGGCCTGGCCGTACCTGACGCTCGCGCACGTCCACGATGCGCTCTCGTTCTACCATGACCACCGCTCCGTGATCGACCGCGCCATCCGTGAGAACCGGGAGACGGTGGTGCGGCGGGGAGCCGGTGATCTCGAAGCGGCCCCCAAGGGCCGTAGGCGCCTCTCGCGGCGCCGCCGCTGATTGCCGTTCCCACTCTATCTCGACGACGACGTCCACCCGATCGTCGCGCGGATCCTCAGAGGGCGCGGGTTCGACGCCGTCAGCGCGAACGAGGCTGATCACTGCGGCATCGTTGTCTCCGACCAGCTCGAGATCGGCGAGCTCGTGCGCCGCATGACGAAAGTCCTCGGGAATTACTCCGCCTCGGACATGATCAACCGGTTCGTCTGGCTGCAATCCTTCGCTTAGCGCGAAGAGAATTCACGGCGAGCTAGAGCGCACGTACGGCGCGCAGGACGTCTTCCGGGTCGGGTCGAACCTGGTAGTTCCGGCTGACTGAGAACCAGCGCACGACCCCGTCGCGATCCAGCACGACTGTCGCCTGGCGCGGCACGTCCTGCCCGTCCGGCCCTGCACCCGCGTGCACCAGGCCATAGCGCCGCGTCACGGCGAGGTCGCGGTCGGCTACTGTCAACGGCAATCCAAATTTCCCCAGGCCTGGTAATTGAAAATTCCACCTCCTGGGTTCACTCCGTCGCCTCGGCCGGACGGACGAGGCCGGCCTTCAGCTTCTCTTTGAGCCGATACGAATTGCCCCGGATGTTGACGGTGATCGCGTGATGCAGGATCCGGTCGAGAATCGCGGTCGCAATGACCCGGTCGGCCGAAGACCTCGCCCCAGCTGCCGAAGCTCTGGTTGGTCGTGAGGATCATCGGGCCCCGCTCGTAGCGGCGGCTGATGAGCTGGAAGAAGAGGTTGGCGCCGGCGCGATCGATCGGCAGGTAGCCGATCTCGTCGACGATCACCAGCCGTGGGACGGTGTAGATCTTGAGCCGCTCGTCGAGCCGGTTCTCGCTGACCGCCCGGCTCAGCGCCGCGATCATGCTCGCGGCAGTAGTGAAGAGCACGCGATAGCCCCGCTCGATCGCTTTGAGGCCGAGCCCGACGGCGAGATGGGTTTTACCGACGCCGGGGGGCCCGAGCAGGACGACATTCTCCCGGTGCTCGATGAAGTGGCAGGTGGCGAGGGTCTGGATCTGCTTCTTGTCGAGCGAGGGCTGGTAGCTGAAGTCGAAGGTCTCGAGGCTCTTGACGAACGGGAAGCGGGCCAAGCGCGTGCGCATGGTGACGTGCTTGGCGGTCTTGGAGGCGACTTCCTCCGTGAGCACGAGGTCCAAGAAGTCGGCGTAGGGCGTCTCCTGCGTCGTCGCGTCTTGCAGCAAGGCCTCGAGCCGCTCACGGACTTTGAACAGCCGCAGGCGCTGCAGGTGTTCCTGGAGGCGCTCGAGCTGTGCTGCGCTCATGACGAGGCTCCGCGGCCCGTCAGGGCCGAAGACGGGTTTCGCGCACTCGCCGGCTCGTGGACGAGGCGCTCAGCGCCTCCAGGAGCCGTGATCGGATGAGGGGCCGCTATGTCAGTATCCCCCGACCCGGGCCGCAGCAGGGTGTCGTAGACGGCGAGGTCCCGGACCTCGACCTCGGCGAACGGCGTCGACGCGCTGCTCATCGCACCGCGCGAGGAGCGGACCCGGCGGGCCGTGCGCGCACTGGCGTCCGGGCCATGCTCGGGCAGGATGCGGAGCTGGTACTTGCCCGCCAGTTCCAGATGCTCGGCCACGACGGTCCCCCGGTGAAAGATCGCAATGCGGCCGGCGCCGCGCAGGACCTCGACCGCTTGGCCGATGAGCGTGAACGGCACCGAATAGCGATTGGTCTCGAAGCTCACGAGATAATCCTCGGCTACGACACGCGGCTGCCGGGCCTCCAGGCGGAAGCTGGGGTGCCCGGCGGTGCCAACCAGGTGGCGTTGCTCCTCGACGAAGCGCTCAATCGGCCGCTCGTGCGTGGTCCCGTGGATCCGCTGATCGGCGATCTCGGTCATCCACTGCCGGAGCTGTTCGTCGAGGTCGACGTCGTCGACGAACGTCCGGCCCGGCAGGAAGTTGCGGCGGAGGTACTTCACGCCAGTTACTCGACCTTGCCCTTCGTCTGGGCGCGATAGGGCTGACACAGCCGCGGCTCGAAGCCCAGTAGTCGGCGAAGCATCGAAAGGTGGAGTTCCAGAGGATCCGCCCCTCCGCCGTGCCCTGGCAGACGGTGCGCGGCCGGTCGTAGAGGTGCTCGCGGGTGTGGCCACCGAAATACTCGAACGCGCGCTCGTGGGCCTCCAGGAACTGCGGCAGGGCCTCGTTGAGGCAGGGCTGGTAGTAACTCCGTCGGCTGAAGCCGAGCGTGAGCACGAAGATGTGCCGCACGGCGCTCGTGTGGCGGAAGGGTACCCGCGCCTGGCCCCAATCAATCTGGCTCTGCCGCCCCGGCGGCGTCTCGAACCGGATGAGCGCCCGCTCGGCCGCCAACCGCAGGGCGCGCAGGGGCCGGACGAAGAGCTTCACCGTCTCGTAGCTGCCTTGATAGCCGCGCTGCCGGAGCTCCTGAAACAGGATCTGCGCCGAGTAATCGACCTGCTCCACCCGCTCGCGCAGATACTCGGCGTGCGCCGTCAGCACCGTCTCCGGCCGCGCCGGGCGGTGATACGGCCGCCACACCGTATCGCGCAGGCAGCGGCGCACGGTCTTGCGATCCAGGTCCAAGCGGCGCGCGATCTCGGCGATCGGCACCCGCTCGGCGACCCACAGGCGGCGAATGTCCTCCCACCTCTCCCGACGGACCATCGGCACCTCCTCGCAGAGAGTGACCTCTGCGCCGATGGCCGCGGCCGGCCTCTCCATCTCGGTCGACATTTCGACTCCCTCCTCTCGAGGAGGGTGGGGGAATTTCACTTACCGCAGGTGGGGAGTTTTGCATTACCGCTGACAGGCTACTTCCTCTCGCCGGCCGCGGCCTTCGACAGGAGCGCTCCCGAGGAGCTGAGGGCGGTGCGCGGCGTGGTCGTGTCGATTCTAGGAATGCTCGAAGGCGGCGTCACGCACCTGGGCGTGGCCACGGAGCGCGGCGGCGGCCATGGCCGCCGCCGATGCGCGCGTCGACCAGGTCGTCGTGTGCACGCCGGACAAGGACCTCGCGCAGTGCGTGCGGGGCGACCGGATCGTCCAGCTCGATCGCCGCACGCGCGAGCTGCGCAACGAGTCGGCGGTGCGGCAGAAGTTCGGCGTCCCGCCCACATCGATTCCCGATTGGCTGGCGCTCGTGGGTGACAGCGCGGACGGCTACCCCGGTCTGCCCGGCTGGGGTGCCGTGTCCGCGGCGACGGTGCTCGCCCGCTATCGGCACCTCAGCACATTCCGAAGCTGGCCACGGAGTGGGACGTGTCCGTGCGCGGAGCGATGCGGCTGGCCACGACGCTCGCCGAGCAACGCGGGCGCGCGCTGCTGTTCCGGGAGCTTGCCACGCTGCGTGTGGATGCACCCATCGCCGCCGACGTGGACGCGCTGCGCTGGACCGGACAGCGCGCTGACTTCACGGCCTGGTCGGAGCGACTCGGCACGAGGCTGCTTCACGAGCGCGCCTCGATGCTGGCGGCAGCGCGCGCCGCCGCCGTGCGCTGAGCGAATGGCCCTTCTCGATGGGTCCGATCTCAGCACCCGGTTGAGGGTGGCACGGCCGGTTGGTCGTCAAGGATCTGGGCACGACCCTCATCGCAGGCGGGCGGGATAGGCAATTTCGGGCGGGTTTCGGAGCGTTCTGGCGCCTGGCCGTCGAGGGGGTTTCAATCTACTGCGATTGGTCGGCTTGCCAGTGGGCCGATGTGCGACGACGACCTCTGCTCCTTGAACAGCCCCGTAAAGTGCGCTAGCCTCACGATCGTTAGCATGAGGGGTCTGCCCAATGACTAAAGTGCCGTATCCCGAGGCCGATTGCCGCTTCTGCGCGATTGTGCGTGGGCATGCATTCTATGGGGCCGCGGATCGCCCCATTGACTCCGCCCCAGACTACGTAACAATCGCTTCTACTGGCGCGATCGTTGAGGGTTGGTCACTTGTCCTACCCAAGGACCACTGCCTGTCCCTGCGTGACTTCTATACCATCCACGCGTTCGCCGATTTTGTGCGCCGCACCGTGGAGAGGGTGGAGGTGTCATACGGGCAATCAGTCATTTTCGAGCACGGTGCCAATCAGCGTGGGTCTCTGACAAGCTGCGGCACGGATCACGGGCACCTTCATGTCGTTCCGCTCGGCTTTTCGCTGAGCGATGCCATTGGTCGATCAGTGCTCGCGTCTTGGGAGCCCGTTCGCACGTCCTCGATTCGAGAGAGAGCGGGCGATTCCGAGTATTTGTTTTTCTCCGAGACACCACGTCAACGCGATCCGGCAGGCTATCTCTGCACGCTTGCATCTCCAGTCTCTCAGTTCTTCAGGCGGGCAATTGCAACCCAACTCGGCCTGAACGACGTCGCTGACTACAAGGAGCACCCATTCCTCGACACGACTGAACGCACTCGCGAGCGCCTCGCTGCAATCGCTTGAGAGCTCAGTGAGCCGCATGATGACGCCGCCGTCCCGCAGCGACCGAGTGGAGGACGGTCTCCTGCGGAAGTCCAGTTTGCTCCCCGACAGGTGAACCCCTCCGAGCCAGTAACCGATCGCTCCTCCAGCGCATCGCCGACAGGGGAGCCTCGTCACGGTGCCGCGCCCGGTCCAGATGTTGGGACCGCAGACCCAACCGACAGCCGCGGACGCTACGATTGGAACAGTCACTACCCCGATGCGGCTCGCTCCCAGATTCGAGTCGAGGCATGCTATGTCGTCGCGCTTCTCTTCCTGTCTCTCCTTCTAATTCTGATCACTTGGACAGGCCTTATATCCAACCTGCTCGCGGTAAGCGGAGATGCCGCCGTCACCCTGAAGAAGTACGCCATCTATACTTGGTCAGGACTGCTGGGTGGTGCTGTCTTCGGAATCAAGTTGCTCTATCGTGTTGTCGCGCGAGGGTACTGGCATGAGGATAGGAAGCTCTGGCGCTATCTCTCGCCGCTAAACGCTTCCGCCTTGGCCTTCGTTATGGGCGCAGCAATCGAGGCCAGCTTCATATCGGCTCGCGGGACAACCTCCACGAAGGGAGTCGTCGTCTTCGGCTTTCTAGTCGGATACTTCGCGGACCAAGCGATCTCGAAACTCAAGGAGATCGCCACAGTGGTGTTTGGGACGACCTCGACGTCGAGAGATCGTTCAGATAGCTAGCATCCGAGTGCTGCCGTGAAACCAACACAGCGCATTCGACTCGCGACGTCGAGTGGTTCCGTTTGGCTGCCACCTGCCGCTATTACCGCGCAATCTGTTGGCGAAAAGGCATTCGGACTAGCGTGTCTCCCAAACGCTTGGACGCTTCCTTTTGTAGTCGCCTCATCTCAATTGCTCTCCGCGTACCGGCAAGCAACCGATTCCGACCGCGTGCACATAGTCTCCCGATGGTCCAAAGAGATCCAGGATGCAGCAATGGCGGCCGGGCTCCAGTCAAAGGATCCCGTCCTCGTTCGATCTTCGGCGACTTCCGAGTCTCTCGACGAGCGAGGGCGGTATCACTCAACGTCGGGAATGCTGGACGATGTCAACCGCGCACTTGACGCTTGCCTTTCACAGTTAGCATCCGACGAAGACCTCGGCGATGTCGAAGTCCATTTGATCATTCAGCAGGAACTCAAGGCTATTTCAGCCAGGGGTCATCTGTCGAATGAACGACGGTGCTATGAGGAGGCGCGGGACTGGCTCGGTGAGTTTGAGGGGCCCGAGCATGGCCATCTTCAAACGTTTCGCGTCAATCTTCGCAGGTGGCGTCACGAGCACCGCGCTGCAACAGAGTCACAGCCTCTCGCCTGCACACTAAAGGCGCTGGTGCCAAAGGTGCTGTCCATTGCAGCTTGGTGGGCCTATCGGCGAGATCTTCGCCTCAATTTTGAGTGGGTCTGGGATGGGCGAGTTGTGGTCCTCGTGCAAGCGGATCCTGCTAAGCCCATAACCGGGGTCGACCCTACAGCAGATCCGGCATTCAAGCCACGGCGTATCCCTCCTTACACACCGCGCTGTCTCGCACCCATCACTGCCGAGCACGCCGCCAAGTACAACAAGATAAGAAACGTGCTTACGTACCAAGATCTGGGCCTGCCCACTACCAGTCTATTCGTGCTCGACGACTTAGCCATACTCGACAGCGTTAGGGCGGACGCTCCGCCGCCGGATCTGGTTGCAGACCTTACCGCTCTCGTTCGTCGCTCCCTAGTGATTCGAACCGACCTCGCCACGGAGGATGTTGACAGCCGGCAGCTACTTCCCCGAACCAACGAACTCCGCGACGTTGATGCTGCCCTCGGGTTTTTGCGAGCGACTCTTGACGCCCTCCGCTCCGCCGGCGTTACCGCTCAAGTGGCGTTCATCTTTCATAATTTCATACCCGCCGTTGCATCGGCCTTTGCCTATGCGGCACCCGGCCAGAGAAAAGTTCGCATCGAGGCCCTTTGGGGGCTACCCGAAGGCCTCTACTACAATTCGCACGACAAGTTCGAAGTCGATACGGGCTCGAAAGATATCAACGCCATCCGACGAGACCGTCTCAACGCATTCCGCGTCACAAAGAGGCCCCACTTCAAGCGGTATTTCATCGCGCCAGATGCTGACGGGAAGTGGGTTCCTAAGGAGATTCTGCAGCCATGGGACTGGCGGCTCTGCGTTAGGAGGCGCGCTTGGATCAACGAGATCGCATTGGAATCGAGGCGGATTGCTGAAGCCGCACAGAAGGCGGTGAGTGTGATGTGGTTCATCGAGGTACCTTCATGGGTATCGAAGCGACCCATATTCCCCTGGTACCACGAACACTTTGACTACGAGAGGGTCCGACCAGCGTCAGCAACTAGACGCAAGACACCCTTCGATCGCTGCTGCATCATCAGGACCCGTGACGACATAGAGCTACTACGCCGTGAGAGTGCTGCCGCACAGACGCGGCTACGACAGATTCGCATTCAGCCTCGAGAAGACGTGCTGCTTCGAGACAAGCACCTTTTGAGGACCATTGGAGAACTCGCAAAACAGATCAATGCCGTTATCCTTCTAGAGGGCGGCACTTTGTCCCATGCGTACTACCAACTCGTGAACACGAAGGCGGTCGTCGAAGTCGCTCACCCCTTCGACATACCCGAAGACACTCAAGAGTTTAACAAGCTGGTCCGAGATCGCATCCCTGCGCGAATCAGCAATACCGGCGAGCTTGTGAGGGTTCGCCGGCTGACAGGCGATCCATTACTCCGCGCCCTCCGCGAGAAGCTAGTTGAAGAGGCGCTTGAGGCTCTCGATGCGCGAGACCATGACGCTATCGTCGAGGAACTTGCCGATGTCGAAGAAGTCATCGATGCGATTCTGAAGCAGCTGAAGGCTAGGCGTGGCCACCTGCGAAGCCGGCAGGGCAAAAAGCGACTGCGCGCTGGTGGATTCAACGAAGGCTACGTACTTCTTGATACAAGCAACCCGGCGCCCGTAGATTCTGGGCCCTCTGTCGCAACTCTCCCTCTGTCGCTGAACATCGATGAGACCCCAAGTGAGGCTGCACCAGGAGCCGTGTATCCTGCCGGCTCGCCGATTCTTGGCCAATGGGGGGATCGGCGAGATCACGGCTCGGCGAGCGAACGACTCTTGAGTCTAGTTGTGTCTCTGGTGCACGAGCCGTGGTCGGCCGATTCAAGGGAAATGCCCCTGGGCGACAAAACCGACCGTGTGGTCCGTGCCCGTATACGCGGGAAACGGGTCGGGTCGACTCTTCACCTCGAGATCTCGCTGTTTGTTCCACCCCAGCAACTGACCCTTCTTAGGTGACTCCGCGGCCCTCAATGAACGAGCGACTGAGAGATCAGGGCGTCGAGCTAGAATTCCCGCCGCATGGTCCGCGTTCGTGTGGTCCCCGAGCGGGACAATGGCGATCGACTGGTGTGCCTCAAGCCGCATGCGCTATCTAACTCCACTCCGGTATCCTGGAGGGAAGTCCAAACTCACGAGCTTTGTTAGAGCCGTGCTGTCCACAAACGACCTCACCGGAGGGCATTACGTCGAGCCCTATGCTGGCGGTGCAGCAGTAGGTCTCTCATTGCTTGTCACTGACGACGTCGCGCACGTTCATATCAACGATCTAGATCGTTCCGTGCACGCGTTCTGGCACAGCGTCCTACACGAGAGCGACCAGCTCTGCCGCCGCATCCGCGCTGCTCGCATCTCTATTAGGGAGTGGCGTCGACAGCGCGCTGTCCAGGATTCCTCTCCAAGTGTGTCCCTATTGGACCTGGGGTTCTCCACCTTCTTCCTAAATCGGACTAACCGGTCCGGTATCATACGCAGCGGCGGCGTTATTGGCGGTATAAAGCAAGCTGGAGAATGGAAGATGGATGCGCGCTTTCCTCGCGATGGGCTTATCACACGTATCAAGACCATTGCCGCGCTTCGCGACCGAATCTCGCTCTACAACTGTGACGCTGCGGCGTTGCTTCGCAGACTACTCCCGCGTCTTCCTGCGAAGAGCCTCTTGTACTTAGACCCTCCGTACTATGTGACGGGCAATCGCCGCTTGTACGCGAACGCGTATGACCACGCCGATCACGCCGAGATAGCGCTCACGCTAGAGGCACTGCGGCGGCCGTGGCTTGTGTCGTATGATGATGTTCCGCAAATCCGGACTCTATATCGGCCTTATCGTTGCCGTCGCTACGGCCTTACGTACACTGCTCACAATCGACATCGGGGCGCTGAAGTAATGTTTTTTAGTGACGACCTGGCTATTCCGAGAACAGTGCAGCCCCTGCAGCCGAGAAGGCGTTATGTCGCCTAGCCTCAGCCTCTGTCCCTGGCGCCGAAGGCGCGCAAGCCCTCCACCAATACTGCGGTCTTGACGCCGCTTCAGCTCACGATGCAGTGAGGTTAGGACCCTGGAGTTGGCAGGCCCAGATCCTCCGGCCCGAAGGGCAACGGCAAAAGATCGGAAACCTTTAGCGTAGTGACCCCTCCCTTCCCATCTTCGACGACAATGTCCGCGTGGCGCGCTAATTCCCATAAGACCTGGCGGCAGGTTCCACATGGGTAGCACGGCGTGCCGGACCGGTTAACGATTGCGACGGCTTCGATTCGCGTCGCGCCTCTCGCTCTAGCACTGAAAACTGCGACGCGCTCAGCACAGACCGTGGGCCCGTATGCCGCGTTCTCGATGTTGCACCCAGGAACGATGTCACCACCCGCGGTAAGCACGGCTGCTCCGACTGCGAAGCTTGAATACGGCGCATATGCGAACTTTGCAGCCGCTCGCGCTGCACTGACTAGTTCTGGATAATTACCGCGCTTCATGTGCGGATCGCGGCAAGAAATCCAGATTGGAGGATTCGATTGAGAAGTCGACGCGTATCAGGCGACACGTAAGCGGCGGCGCGAAGGAGCTCGCCACTTGCCGAGACTGGCCGTAGAACGTCAAGGCCTTGAATCACGTACAAGTCCGCGACGCGCTCGATGCCGTCCTTCTCGTCGCTCGCTAGCCTTTCGTCATACCGATAGATCACAGCTACCTCCTCAGTTCAGAGATTTGAAGACGGCGGAAACTGTCTGAGCCACTGCGACCAGATCGTCTACCAGCACCTCGAGCTCGTGGCGCTCTTTTGCGACGTCAAGACCGTCGACGTTAAACACGCCGATGACCGCCCCTGGAACATCCGGGTCAGGAATCGGCGTCGAGATAATCCACTTCAGGCGGGGATCCACGTGGGCTAAGACGCCTTGCGGTAAGGTATGCGGCCCCCAGTTCTTTCGCATGACAGCGAATGTCTGTTTGCGCTCGGCATATGCCGTGCCGGTACAGCCTGTCCCCTGGCCGATTGAAATGGTGATCTCGTCCAGCTTGTCCATGTTGTGGTGGAGCCCATCCGGGATGACGAGCCGGCCGCTACTCTCGCGCATGAAAATATTGGCGCGGACCAGCCGAGGCTCGATGTTCAGCCTGGCTGCAACGGTTTGAACTCCAAGATCGAGAATTTCGGCGAAACGCGTCCGGTCACCTTGCTCACGACTACCTTCAGTAAGGTAGGGAGCCAGTGCACCACAAAATGGTTGCGATGGAAGTAGTCACTGTGCTTATGGAGCTTGAATTGCTGCGATATCAAGTTAGGATGCTTTGCTACAAAGCCGACGGTGCCTGAGGGACCACAGCCAGGAACGGTATAACGAGCCAGTTTCGGCCAGCGGTCGAGTGAACCATAGTCATTTCGCGCAAGGTTAACCTGTCCTCGATCTAGAATTGCTGGACCAGTCGTATTTCGTGCCGACGATGCACCCAGCAAAGATGACCTTGTCAAATCGAAGCTCTCCATACTTCTCTAGGAGATTGGCGACCAGGTACGTACCGAAGCTGTGGGCGATAATGGATGGCCGGTGCACTCCCGCTTCGGCGGTCACCCGCTCGTACTCTCGCCGAAGCCATTCCAGCCTCGAGGCTCGTGTGCGACGGGAGGCGAATTTGAAAAGAGAGAGGTAATCATAGTCAAGCGCGTAGGGCACGAAGCCTCGAAGAGCGAGTACGGGAGCAAGATCCTTTTGCCACACACCGCGAGTTCGAATCCCATGCAGGGAAATTACTGCCCTGAGCATTTACTCAATGTTCGCGGCCGATACGCGAGCGCGAAAGAGGCGAGGCGCCAACGAATCTGCCGGCACTCAAGACTAGCGGCCAGCCTCTTCGCGCCGGCGACGCTCTCACGATCATCCGTCATGTCCATTGAGGTTCGCTTCTGGCGACGAGCTCACGCGATAGAGGGACGACAACGAAAGCAGCGTCACGATTTGCTTCAAAAAGGACCGAGATTGAGGCCCCAGGAGCTTTGTTGGCTAATTCACCCTCGAGATAGTCTCGCGCCACCTTGCGTAGACGGCGGCGAACCTCCGCTTTGATGTCGGGCGAACTATACTGCCGACCTGGTTCGGGAGACCAACCAGAAGGAAGGCGGCTCCACCGGCCCGCAATTCCCGAAGCAAGCCTATAGTCGTCTAACATGACACGCGCAGCCACTGGCCTGCTTAACTTCAGCAGCCGGATGAGTCTCACAAAGACCTCGGCGGGGTCTTTCAGCCGCTCTAAGCCGAGCGCCTTGATGTGCCAGCGCGGTGCCAATAGACGACGAGCAACATCAAAACAAAAGTGCTCCTCGGCCGCGGTGTGTGACGCAAGCCTCGTCGGAACCTTAGCGGAAGTGCGGTAAAAGAGCGTATGCGCGAGTTCATGGGCAATGGCGGTCCGATACCGTGCACTGCTCAGCTCTCCACTGATGACTACGGTGAAGCCGCCGGGCACCGGGAAGAGGCGTGCATCGCCCGGAAGTCGAGGCACGGTATGTATTCGAACGCCGAGTGATGTCGCGAGCTTTCTCACATCGATCGGCAGCAGGCTCGGGAAACGGTGTCGATACTCTCGCAGGAGTATGGCGGCAGCCTCCTCGGCTACCGCGCGTCGCTCGTCACCGCGACTCTCGAGCCAGGAGACCGCGGCGCTCATCTCTTGCGTCCTTCATCGCTTACGGACGAATCGCGGTCGACGTCAGGCTCCGTGAAAAGATCTCTTTGCACGTCCGCGCGGCGTGCGATCTCGGCGTCAGCAATCGCCCTCGTGGCGGCTAGGATTGTGGCGTCGTCCACTCGAGCCACGCCGTCGAGTGCTGCCTGTTGCTCGAGCGATTGCTCCACGCGTGGCTGAAGCCTTTGCAGAGTCGCCCTCACGGCTTTACCGCGATCTGTTCGCTCTGCGAATCCCGGGAGGGTCTTGAGGTAGGTCTCTACGAATACAGGGTCACACGCGAGGCCTATTTGGTTCTGCAAGGTGTCCACAACAGCCGCCGCGTGGGCCACGAACCGGCGATCAAGGCAGACCCAAAAGGTCCAGAGATCCAAGTACTGCTGCTCGATAGTGTCGACACGCCTATGAACGCCTGGGAACTGGCTTTTGACGGGGTCGCTACGAAGTTCCGCAGGCCCCTTCACTCCCTCGGCAGAATCCCACACCACCTGCGCTCTCGCGAGCTTCATGCCGGCTCGACCCTCAGGGCACCACAACACTAATGAGCCGCGCGGCAAATCGTGGGCGTCCTCGACATACTGCAGCAGTTCCTCCACAGCCTGTCCGTCTCGCCACTTCTTGCAGAATGCACCCGATGTGCGGCTCTCGTCCCATGAGTCGCGGAGGGTGCGTGTAATACGGAAGACCCGCTGGTAGAGGCGCCGCGCGCGAAGACAGTTAAGGATATGCGCAGCACCTAGTGCTTCGGGTGTCGAAGCTGACGCTGCTCGTTGCTCAAGATAGTCGAGAAAGCTCTCGTCGCCTACGCGGAGTAGCATGGGATCATCGGTCAGACGGATTAAGCGTGCGGCACGAGCCAGCATGGCGCTAGCGACACATTTCGCATGGTGGAAAATCACACGCTCAGTGAGCGCGTAGCGCATGTCGAGCAGGTCTATCACAGCTGAAACAATGTCGTTTCTGAGACCGCCCTTAGTAAGCCGGATGCAAAGCCGATCCGCCGCAATAGTGAAATACTCGTAGATCCGGTAGTAGCCTGGACGCTTCTCGATCCCGGTCCACAGCGCATCGGTCGCTATATACGCGAGCAAGTCCGCGCAGACGGTGTTACCTACGAGATCGGCGCGCCAATCACCGCGCGCGTTATTATCGGAGATCGCTCCCAGAATTGGGATCGCGGCCTCGACCAGAGAGATGTCGGCAGGGTCAAGTTCCGCGAGGAGTGGCCGCAGCGCATTCTCTACACGGTCGGATCTATCATGCCGGGCGAGAATCGTGTGCTCATCCTCAAGAGTATGGCTGAAGGGAATATGCCCGATGTCATGCAACAGCGCCGCCATTCGAACTTGTCGATACTCCACGCTGTCGTCGCGGACGCCGAGTGCTCGAAGGATCTTAGTGGCTTCAAGGACACACTGGATGCTGTGGGCTCCTCGGGTCTGTGAGGCCGCAGGGTAAACAAGATGCGCCAGGCCGAGCTGCTTGAGGTAAAACAGGCGCTGGAACTGTCGTGTTTGAGTGACGGCAATCTCAGCCGCGCTTAGCGTAACGTCTTCGGTCGGGATGCGAAGTCGTTTCGACTTCATCGGTACTGTATTCTACTGCTTCCCTGGTTCGACTGCCTTATGAAGAAGCCGCCCTACGATTCGCGTCAAGTCCCCGCCGGTCCTGATCGAGAAGCTGTGCGTGCCGTAACCGCGCGGTGCGTCGCAGTGATCTGACCGTTCCCCCCCGCGCAGTCCTTAAGTCCGTCCCACACGCGGACGCAAGGTCTGGCGGCGGACTACTTGGCCAGCTACGTCCTGCCGCAGCCCCCTCGGTCGGCGATGTCGCCGACGACGCGCACCCGGACCCGGAGCGAGTTGCCGGGCAGGTAGGCGAGCGGCAGGTCCTCGACCTCGACGACCTGCAGCGTCGCGCCGTGGGCACCGCCGCTGACCGCGCGCTGCTCGGCGATCCGGCGGGCCTCGGCGATGGCCGCGTCGCGCGTCAGGTTCTGGAAGATCTGGTCCACCTCGCCACTGACCTGCGCGATGGCGGCGCCGACGGCGTTCGCCACCGCCTGGTGGCGAACGTGCACGACCTCGGAGACGCCGGGGAGTCGCTCCGGCACCAGGAAACAGCCGCCTCCCACCGCGACCAGCGGCTCTTCTCGCGCGTCGGTCTTCATGCGGTCCACGCCTTCTTCGATGGTCGCGTGCATCCGCGCCAGCGCCGTCTTGACGAGGTCGGCCGGCAGGTCGGCCACACGACGGCGATCGCCGAGCTCGATCAGGCCGGCGGCGACCGCCACGTCGGTGGCCGTCAGCGTCCCGCCGCCGAACACGCGGCTCTCGTTCACCAGCCGGTAGCCGACGCTGCGCGGCCCCACGCGGAGCGGATCGTCGCCCACCAGCGAGCCGCCACCGAGGCCGAGCGACAGGAGATCCGGCATGCGGAACAGTGTGCGCACGCCGCCCACCTCCACGACGTTGTTGGCCTCTCGCGGAAAACCGTGGCGCAGGCTGCCGATGTCGGTGGTGGTGCCACCGACGTCGATGACGATCGCGTCGCTCAGGCCCGAGAGGAACGCCGCGCCCCGCATGCTGTTGGTGGGACCGGAGGCGAAGCTGTAGACGGGGAACGCCTCGGCCGTCGCCGCCAGCATCACGGTGCCGTCGTTCTGGGTGAGGTAGAGCGGCGCGGCGAGGCCGCTGGCCCGCAGCGCCTCGGTGAACGCGTTGGTAGTCCGCCGCGCCAGGCCGACCAGCGCGGCGTTGAGCAGCGTCGCGTTCTCTCGCTCCAGCAGGCCGATGCGGCCCAGCTCGTGCGACAGCGTCACCGCGGCGTCGGGACACTCCTGACGCAGGATCGCCGCCGCCCGCGTCTCGCACTCGGCGTTGAGGGGCGAGAACACCGAGGCGATCGCCACCGAGGTGATCCCGGCTGCCCGGATCCGCCGGGCCGCGTCCCGCATGCCAGTCTCGTCGAACGGCACGATCGGCCGGCCGTCGTACTCGTGCCCACCCTCCAGCATGACGACCTCGCCGCGCACGAGGGCCGCGAGGTCCTCGGGCCAGTCGACGAAGGGCGGCAGCGAGGCGCTCGCCGGCAGGCCGATCCGGACCGCCGCCACGCGGGTCAGGTCGCGCCGCTGGACCACGGCGTTGGTGAAGTGCGTGGTCCCGATCATCACGGCGTGGATGGGGCCGGTCGGCCCCACCGCGGCCAGTAGCTTGCGCAGCGCCGTCGTGATCCCGCTCGTCACGTCAGCGGTCGTGGGAGCCTTGACGGCGTGGACGACGGCGTCGCCGTCGAGCACGACGGCGTCCGTGTTGGTGCCTCCAACGTCGATGCCGAGGCGCCTCACGAGAACACCGACTGGAAGTCCAGGTCGTAGCCGAACGCCCTGGGGCCGACGTGCTCCAGGCCCTTCGGCGTGAGCAGCACCGGCGGCGCCGGCAGCGCCACCACGCTGACGCGCTGGCCGTAGCGGAGCGTCTCGGTGCCGATGGCCTCGCCGGAGACGGTGTCCATGACACTACGCTTCAAGATTTCCCCTCTGCGGCCACACCTCTTGGTATTCTCGTGCGCTGAAGAACCCGCCGGACTGCGACTCTTAGAACTCCCTAGGCGGAGGAAGCATATGCTCATCTTCGGCCTCACAGCTATCGTCGCATTCTTTCTAGCGGAAATGCGTCCCGCTCGCCGCCAACAGCTGTGGCTGCCGCTCATTCTCGGCACCGTGGCGGTCGGCTTGTGGGCCGGTACACATTACCTAGGGTTTCTGAGTCAAGCCGCAATAATTCATCTCTCCTTCGGAGTGCTCTTCGGCATTCTGTGTGCTCAGATCTCCACGCCTCGCGTAGAGACATCTGCTGCCGACGCCGATACCCGAGGGCCAGAAGCTAAGGCCGCCTACGCTCCCGCAGGGGCCTGGATGCTGCTCGCGCTTCTACTTCTGCTGGGAGTCGCTGGCCCTTACGCGCCCCCGCACATCGAGGCACTCATCCGACGTCTTACTGGCTTCAAGACGCCAATCGGTGAGGCCGTATTCGTCGCAGTGGCCTCCACGAACCAGGTTAAGATCCAAGTAACTCGGCAGCGGTATGCTGCGAGTTATCTCAAACGGCTGAATACTCTTCCGGATGTGATCCAGCGGGAGATTGATCTCCTAAGCGTCGGCTTCGACACAAACGCACATCTCGGCGACGTGGCCAGACGACGGGCCTTGTACCTGGATTCGGCAAGATTTCTGCGCGAGGTCATCGGTCCGGTGATGGCGTGCGCCGAGAGAGCCCAGAACGAACACCAAGATATGGAAAGCATCCGGCATGCCCTGCGCAGCGTGGGGCACGAGCTGCGACGTCTCGTCAACGCTAGGCAGGTGGACGCGAGAGCAGAGCGCGCCTTCATAATGCGCGCCCGGGCCACTCACGCGGCGCTTCAACAGATCGTCACTGCAGGGAGCTGCCCGGCGTTTCAGATCTTTGAGTGGCCACGTGGATTGAGGAATATTACCGAGATCGCGATGGGACCATACATCCACACTGCCCTGGCCTTGTTACTTGGGTTCAATTCCAACCTCGACGCTGCTATCGAGGTCGCTTCTTCCAAGCTCAGAGTTTTGCCGAACGATCTTCGGCTGAATCAGCTCCAGGCGGACTTGCTGTACGTGAACGACAGAGACATTCTCGAGATCGCTCCATACTTCCACACGGTGCTGCGGGTTGTGGACGCGGAGCGCCGAAAACTCGCTCAGTTCACCGCGCCCGACCAGAAAAGCCGGGCAGTAGTCGAGGGGCTGCGCCTCGGCCTTGAGCGCACCGAGCGGCTCGTGAAGAACAATCTCGCCTATCTGCTCACCGTGCACGGCGTGCAGGAGCAGACCGCGCGACGCTTTGCAGAGGACAACTTAGCAGCGGCAGGAGTCTCAACCTTCGAGCGGGGCATGTTCGCAGATACACTGGGCTTCGTAAAGATAGTCTTTGGCGCGAAGGACCGCAACTTCGCTGAAATCGAGGCAGGACGGAAGCTACTCGAAGAAGCGCTATCTTACGCGCAAATGCTGAGAGACCCAGTCGCCGAACGCCTCACGCGGCAGAACCTCGAATTGGCAGACCGCTTTCTCGCTCAGCGCTACTAGCGGGAGAGAACCACTTAGGGCCGATTGATTCCTGTGAGGATATCAGTGCCTGCCTTGTCCGGGACTATCCATCCGTATGCTGATAGGCCGCAGAACAGCACCGACACGAGCGCGACCGCAAAAACCAGCGCTTTCACGGGGCACCTCCCCTTGAAAATCGGCTCGCCCGATTGCGGCAATAATAGCCGCGAGGTTCGCAGACGTCAACCTGACGCACGACTCGCACCCGGACCCGGAGCGAGTTGCCGGGCAGGTAGGCGACCAGCAATTCCTCCACCTCGACGACTTACAGCGTCGCCGCGTTGCCGCCCCCGGTGACCGCGCGCTGCTCGGCGAGGCGGCGGGCCTCGGCGATGGCCGTGCGGCAGGTTCTGGAAGATCTGGCCCACCTCGCCGCTGACCTGGGCAAAGGCGGCGCCGACGGCGTTGGCCACCGCCCGGTGGCGGACGTGGACGACCTCGGAGACGCGGGGGAGTCGCTTCGGCACCAGGAAGCAGCCGCCCCACTGCGATCAGCGGCTCCCCCCGCGCGTCGGTCTCATGCGGTCCACGTCTTCTTCGATCGTCGTGTGCATGCGAGCGAGCGCCGTCTTGACGAGGTCGGCCGGCAGGTCGGCCACGCGACGGCAGTCGCCGATATCGATCAGGCCGGCGGCGCCCGCCACGTCGGTGGCCCTACCGTGCCGCCGCCGAACACGCGGCCCTCGCCCACCAGCCGGTAGCCGACGGCGTCGGTGTTGGTGCCCCCGACGTCGATGCCCAGGCGCCTCACGAGAACACCGACTGGAACTCCAGGTCGTAGCCGAACGCCCGAGGACCGACGTGCTCCAGGCCTTTGGGCGTGAGCAGCACGGGCGGCGCCGGCAGCGCCACCACGCTGACGCGCTGGCCGTAGCGGAGCGTCTCGGTGCCGATGGCCTCGCCGGAGATGGTGTCCATGACGCAGATCAGGTCGGGTGTCATGACGCGCGGCACGCCGTCCAGCCAGCCCACGGCGAACTCGTTCTGAAAGGCCAGATCGAAGCATCGACCTCGACAGTCGCCGAGACCGTCGACCCGGGCCGTCCCCCGCAGGAAGCCCTCGGTCGCGCGGCGCGCGACGTCGGCGATCTTGCCGGTGAAGATCAAACGGCCTCCCTCTGCCTCGATGATCGCTTCGATCGGATCATGATGGGCGCGCCGGGCGGCCTGGACCGTCTGCCCGAGCCGGATCGCCTTGCCGGTGGAGTAGAGGATCGCGCACTCTTTCACTTCTTTGCCGGTGCGCGGCGCCTTACAGGTGGCGGCGATCGAGCCGACGGCCACGCAGGCCGTCCGCGACAGGCGCTCCATCCACTTCCAGGACGCCGCCTGCGCCACGACGACCGCGTTGTCGCGCACGTCGACCAGCACGAGGGGGTACATCCGGAGGTCGTGGATGGCGAACGATGTCATCTGGGCTTCGGGGAACGCGCGGCCCATGCAATCGGCGTCCACGACCGGGCGGTCGAGCAGGGCGGCGGCCATGAAGGGCTGAAGGGCATTGCCGCCGCCGATCTCCAGCGACATGATGGCGCGAAAGCGGCGTCCGAGATACTCCTCCATCATGGTGACAGCGCGGGCGATCGTGCGCGGGTCGGTGAGCCGCTCCTGGCCGACCAGCGGCGCGCCCATGTTGGAGACGACCGCGACGAGATCGTCGTCGGCCAGATCCAGCGGATCCATCAGTGAGACGACGGCGCCCTGCCGATAGAGCGCCCGCATGTTGAGCAGCGCCAGGTAGGGACTGCCCCCGCCGCCGGTGCCGAGGATCCAGGCGCCGATCGCGAGCGACTCGATCTCCTCGGAGGACACTGGCCGGAGGGGAGCCATCGCGCGCGTATGTTATCCTGCCGCCGTTACCGCGCAACCCTAGAGCTCCGCTCACTTCGGAGGCTGCCATGAAGACGGCACGATCCCTACTGTTGGGCCTGCTCACCCTCACCCTCGTCACGACGCTCGCGGTCGCGCCGGCGCCGGCCTTCGAGCGTGTCGGCGACAAGAAGATCCTCGTCTTCGCCGGACGCCAGGAAGTGCCCACCATCGACCCCAGCGTGAAGTACGACTGGTCGATCCGGATGATGCAGCAGGCGCTGTACGACGCGCTGGTGAAGTACGTCGGTAGCCCGCCCGAGATCGTCCCGTGGCTGGCCGAGCGGTGGGAGGTTTCACCCGACGCGCGGACCTGGACGTTCCACCTCGTGAAGAACGCGCGCTTCCACAACGGCGACCCGGTGACGGCCGAGGCCGTGCGCTGGTCGTTCGCGCGCACGCTCAAGCTCAACCAGGGGCCGGCCTGGATGCTGTCCGACTTCCTCAAGGAGGATGGCATCAAGGTCGTGAATGAGCACACCATCCAGTTCACGCTCGGCCAGCCCTACGCGCCGTTCCTGTCGTTCGTGCCGTGGTGGTACGTGATGAATCCCAAGCAGGTGCTGGCCAATGAGCAGGGGGGTGATCTCGGTCAGAAGTGGCTGACGGACAACGCGGCCGGCAGCGGCCCCTTCAAGATCAAACGGTGGCAGCAGGGCGTGCTGTACGAGCTCGAAGCGGTCGACAACTACTGGAACGGCTGGCCGTCGAAGGACCACGTGGGCGGCGTCATCCTCAAGCTGGTGCGCGAGTCGGCGGCCCAGCGGGCGGCGCTGCTGCGCGGGGAGGCGGACATCGTCGAGGGCCTTTCGGCCGACGACTACGACCAGGTGGCCAAGATGCCGGGCATCGTGGTGCCGAACTTCCCCGGCATGACGACGTTCGGCCTCAAGATGAACACGCAGAAGGCGCCTACCAACGACGCGAACCTCCGCAAGGCGATCGTGCACGCCTTCGACTACGACGCGCTGATCAAGATCTACAACGGCAACGCCGTGCTCCAGACCAGCCCCTTCCCCAACGCGACCCGCGGCCACATCGCCGTGCCGGGCTTCCCGCGCCAGGACCTGGCCAAGGCCAAGGAATTCTTGGCCAAGAGCGCGTACCCCAACGGCGGCATCGAGCTGGAGTATGTCTACGTCCAGTCCCTCGAGGAGGAGCGCAAGATGGGGCTCGTCCTCATCGACAACCTCGGGAAGCTGAATATCAAGGTGAAGATGGTGCCGCTGACCTGGCCCAACATGGTGGCGCGGGGCTCGAAGGTGGAGTCGTCGCCGGACCTGCTGGCCGTGTTCACCACGCCGGTGTCGACCGATCCCGACGCGGTCGCGTACCAATACCACAAGAATTCCTGGGGCAAGTACTACGGCTCTCACTTCTACCAGAACGCCGACGTCTGGGGCCTGATCGAGCGCGCCCGCACGCTGGCGAAGTGGGAGGAGCGGGCGCCCCTCTACGCCGACATCCAGCGGAGAATCGCCGCCGACGCCCCCGAACTGTTCGGCATGCTGGCCAACCGGCGGTGGGGGATGCGCGACCACGTGAAGGGCTTCGTGTTCAGCCCTGTTCGCTTCACGGGTGAGGTGGACCTCTACCCGCTGGCGATCGTCGCCAAGTGAGGACCGACCTCCGCTGACGCGTTATCTGGTACAGCGCCTGGCCTTTCTGGGCCTGATGCTGTTCGGGCTCCTGTGCCTGACGTTTGCCATCTCGCACGTGGTGCCCGGCGACCCCGCGCGGCTGGCCGCCGGTCCGGACGCCAACGAGTCGATGGTCCAGACGCTGCGTGCCAAGTACGGCCTCGACCGCCCGCTCGGCGTGCAATTCGTCCGCTATCTCCGCGGCGTGGCCACCGGTGACCTCGGCCAGTCGCTGCGCAGTCGCAACGCCGTCCTCGACGACCTGCTCCGCTACTTCCCCAACACGTTCGAGCTGGTCACCCTGGCGCTCCTGCTCGCGGTCGTCGTCGGCGTCCCGCTGGGCATGGTGTCGGCGGTGTACCAGAACATGTGGATCGACCACGTGACGCGCGTGGTATCGGTCTCCGGCGTGGCGCTGCCGGCCTTCTGGCTCGGGTTGATGCTCCAGCTCCTCATCGCGCTCCACCTGGGGTGGCTGCCGCTGGGCGGACGGCTGGGCCTCACGGCGGCGCCTCCCGCGCCCATCACGCACCTGCTCTTCGTCGACGCCCTGCTCCGGGCGGAGTGGCGGACCCTGGCCGACGCCGTCGCTCACGCGGTGCTGCCGGTCGTCACGCTCTGCTTCCCGGCGCTGGCCTCGATCATGCGCGTGAACCGGGCCGAGATGCTGGAGACGCTGCGGCAGGACTACATCGTGACTGCGCGGGCCCAGGGGTTCTCGGGCTTCCGCGTCGTGACGCGCTACGCGCTGCGCAACGCGATGATCCCGACGCTGACGATGATCGGCCTGCGCTACGGCTGGATGCTGGGCGGCACCGTGCTGGTGGAGACGGTTTTCGACTGGCCCGGCATCGGGCTCTACGCCGTCAACGCCGCCGTCTCCTCCGACTTCCAACCGATCATGGGCGTGACGCTTCTGATCGGCCTCAACTTCATGCTGGCCAACTTGCTGGTCGACCTCGCCTACGGCTGGCTCGACCCGCGCATCCGCCGGGCGGGCGTGACGTGAGTGCGCGCGTGATGTCGCTGGAGCGCCTGGCCCGACGCGAGGGCGCGACGCGCGAGGTCCGGCGCTACGTCCGGGCGTACTCCCGAAACGTCTCGTCGATGGCCGGGCTCGTCATCGTGGCCGTCTTCATTACGGTGAGCGCGGTCGGCCCGTGGATCGCGCCGTATCCGGAAGACGCGCGAGGCGCCGTCCACCTCGAGCGAAAGCTGCAGCCGCCGAGCGCGGCCCACTGGTTCGGCACCGACGAGGTCGGCAACGACGTCTACACCCGGGTGATCCTGGGTGCGCGAGTGTCGCTGCAGATCGGCCTCATCATCACGGTCGCGGCCGGGCTCCTCGGTGTGCCGCTTGGCATCGTAGCCGGCCACGTGGGCGGCCGGGTCGGGGAGATCATCATGCGGGTGACCGACGTGTTCCTGTCGGTCCCCGCGCTCGTCCTGGCCCTGGCGGTGGTCGGCGCGCTCGGACCGGGCATCCTCAACGCGATGATCGCGCTGTCACTGGTATGGTGGCCCGGCTACGTCCGGCTCGTGCAGGCCAAGACGCTCGCGCTCGGGCAGGAGACGTTCGTCGAAGCGGCGCGCGCCGGCGGCGCTGGCCGGCTGCGCATCGTGCTCGTGCACCTGTTGCCCAACTGCGTGTCGCCCATCGTGGTGAAGGCGAGCATGGACATGGGCGCCGCCATCCTGGCCGCGGCGAGCCTGGGCTTCATCGGCCTCGGCGCCCAGCCGCCCTACCCGGAGTGGGGCGCCATGATCAGCCACGGCCGCAATTACCTGCCCACGTGGTGGTGGTACTCGGCCTTCCCGGGGCTGGCGATCTATCTCACCGTGCTCGGCTTCAATCTCGTCGGCGACGGCCTGCGCGACCTACTCGATCCCAAGAGTCGGGGATAATCGATCTACGGAATGGGGGCCCCGACATGGCCCCCATGCCCCCACACGCTCGGAGCGCCCCGGCAGAGCCAGGGCCCTCCTCGACACCCGGACGACTCCGAACCCTCAAGCGCCACAGGCCTCGGCGATCACCCGGGCCACGAGGAGATTGGCGAGCAGCACGGGCACGCCGGTCAGCCCGCGCAGCTCGTCACGGGTTTTGCGGCGAAAGCCCATGCAGTCCATCACCACGAGACCGGCCCGCCGGCCCGCATCGCGTCGGCGGCGCGGCGCAGCGCGGCTGGATCCTCTTCCTCGTAAGGGGACAGCGGCGCCACGACGGGGTCGAAGCCGTCACGCCTCCACCGCGCCTCGGTCTGCGGCACGTGCGGCACCGACGGCGTGAGGACGCCGAGCCGGCCGGCCCACGACAGCCCACGCAGCGTGCCCAGCAGCACCGGGTGAGGCTGAATCAGCGGCCGGGTAGCGCGCAGCCTCGGAAAGGCCCCGGTGCACAGCAGCGCCGTCAGCGTCGCGCCCCCGCGCTCCAGCGCGGCGATGCGCTGCTCGACCAGGCCGACAATCCTCTCCTTGCCGAGAAAGACCGCCGAACCATCCGATAATCGCGTGACCAGGATCTCGTCGTGGCCGGTGGGCGCGAGCGCCTCGATCTCCGACCGTCCGAGGCCGTCCAGCGCGCCGGCTTCGCGGACGTCGACCCCGGGGCCGATCACAGCGGCCATTTCAGGTACGACATCCGGACGTGGGGACTGGCCGATCGTGACGAGCCCGACCACCGAAGCGAGCGCATTCATCATGGGCGTCTCTTTGCACCACGTGCGGGAATGCCGGGTCGTGCCAGAAGTGGATCCTCGCGCGATCAGTACCCCGTGACGTACGGCAGTTTCCTCGCCGTCGCTTCGATCGCCGCGCCGGCCTCGAGCAGCACCGCCGTCGAATCCCACGTGCCCCCCACGAGCTGGTTCCGCGGCCCGTCGGGCACGGTGGCCTTGATCACGCGGTCGCCGACGCGCACCTCTTGCTTCTCGACATCGACCGTCACTAGCGCGTGGGGCTCCCGGCTGATGGCCTTCTGGAGCCACTCGAGGTCGGCCTGGGTGGCGACCAGGCAGGGGATGCCGAGCATCACGCAGTTGCCGAAGAAGATCTCGCCGAAGGAGCCTCCAACGATGGCCCCGATGCCCCAGCGCATGAGCGCCTGCGGGGCGTGCTCACGCGAGGAGCCGCAGCCGAAGTTCTGGCCGACGACCAGCACCGACGCGCCCTGGTAGACCTTCTGGTTGAAGGGGTGCTCGGGGTTCTGCTTCTTCGCGTCCTCGAAGGCGTGCTCGCCCATGCTCTCGAAGGTCACCTCTTTGAGGAAGCGCGCGGGGATGATGCGGTCGGTGTCGATGTCGTTGCCGGGCAGGGGGATGCCGCGCCCCGACACCTGGCGCCGCTTGAAGTCGGTGGTGCTCATCGGAGGATCTCCCGCACGTCGGTGACGACGCCGGTGATGGCGGCGGCAGCGACCATGGCCGGGCTCATGAGGAGAGTCCGCCCCGTGGGACTCCCCTGCCTCCCGATGAAGTTGCGATTGCTGGACGACGCGCTCATCTCGCGGCCCACGAGCTGGTCGGGATTCATGCCCAGGCACATCGAGCAGCCGGCCTTGCGCCACTGAAAGCCCGCGGCCTGGAAGATCTCGTGCAGGCCCTCGGCCTCTGCGGCCTTTGCGACCTGCTGAGAGCCAGGCACGATGAGCGCCCGCACTCCCTTGGCCACCTTGCCCTTCTTCGCCACCTCGGCGGCGGCCCGGAGATCGGACAGGCGCCCGTTGGTGCACGAGCCCACGAAGGCCACGTCGATCTTCGCGCCCTTGATGGGCTGGCCCGCCTCGAAGCCCATGTGAGCGAGCGCCTCGCGGAAGGTCGGCCGCTCGGCCTCGGGCGCGGAGTCGGGCGCCGGGATCCTCTGGCTGACGCCCACCGACATGCCCGGATTGATGCCCCACGTCACCACCGGCTCGATGGCTGCGCCGTCGAGGCGCGCGACGTCGTCGAACGAGGCGCCCGGGTCGGTCGCCATCGTCTTCCACCAGGCGGCCGCCCGGTCGAAGGCCCCGGCCGCGGGCGCGTAGGGCCGGCCGCGGAGATAGTCGATGGTGGTCGCGTCGGGATTGACATAGCCGCAGCGCGCCCCGCCCTCGATCGACATGTTGCAGACGGTGAGGCGCTCCTCCATGGTCATGCTCTCGATCACGGGCCCGGCGTATTCGTAGGCGTAGCCCACGCCGCCCTTCACGCCGAGGGCGCCGATGATGGCGAGAATCACGTCCTTGGCGTAGACGCCGTTGGCGAGAGCGCCGTCCACCCGCACCTGCCGGAGCTTCGGCTTGGCCATGGCCAGGCACTGCGTGGCCAGCACGTCGCGGACTTGCGTGGTGCCGATGCCGAAGGCGATGGCGCCGACGGCGCCGTGGGTCGAGGTGTGGCTGTCGCCGCAGGCGATGGTCATACCCGGCTGGCTGAGGCCCAGCTCGGGCCCGATCACGTGGACGATGCCCTGGCGGCCGCTCGCCATGTCGAAGAGCGGCAGGCCGAACTCCTTGGTGTTCCTGATCATGTGCACCGCCATCTCCTCCGCCAGGGGGTCGGCGTAGGGGCGGGCCTGGTCGGTCGTCGGGATGATGTGGTCGAGCGTGCCGAAGGTCCGCTCGGGCATGCGCACCTTGAGCTTCAGCTCCTTGAGCATCTGAAAGGCCTGCGGCGTCGTCACCTCGTGGATGAGGTGCAGGCCGACCAGGAGCTGGGTCTGGCCGGACGGCAGCGTCCGGACCGTGTGCGCTTCCCACACCTTGTCGAGCAGCGTACGTGCCATGCGACTCCTCCTCGCGTATCCTGCCCCACCGCGACCGTGTCGTCCAGTGGCACCTTCCTTGGCGTGGCATGGTCGTCCTCTTGACGCACCGCCGGAAGGATAATAGCTTTACTTTTAATGAGGGTTGTAAAGCCTCGGCGTCAGCGCGGCCGCACCCGGCTGAGCGCGAAGAACCAGGCCACCATCCCGGTGGCGGCGCTGAGGCGCGCCGGGCTCCGGCCTGGGGATGAGCTACAGGTGGAAGCTGCCGGTGCCGGCCGTATCGTCCTCAGCCGCGTCGAGGAGACGCTTGCCCGCTATGCGGGCCGCCTCACCGGCGTCTATCCCAAGGGCTCCCTGCGCGCGCTGCGCCGCGAGTGGCGATAGTCGTCCTCGACGCAAGCGCCGTCATCGCGTTCCTCGACAGAGGAGATGCGCACCATCGCTCGGCCGTCGAGGCGGTGGGCCGGACACGCGACGAGGAACTGGTCATTCCCTCCAGCGCGTACGCCGAGATCCTCGTCGACCCCTGGCGACACGGACCTGATGCGGTCGCCCTCGTCAAGCGCTTCCTGATGGATCTGGGTGTCCGAATCGAACCCCTCACCGCCGCCGTGGCCGAGCGAGCCACCAAGCTACGGTCCAGCCACCGAACCCTCCGCCTCCCGGATGCCCTCGTGCTCGCGACGGCGGATATCCTGGGCGCCACCGCGCTGACGTGCGATCGGTCGTGGCCGCGCGTGAGCCGCCGCGCTCGTCTCGTCTGAGGAGGGCGACACCCTTGCGAGGTCCGAGCCCGGACCGTACCGGCAACCCGATCCGCCTGTCCTCGTCGAAAAGGGCGCCGAACACGTGACCAGCCCCTTCGTCGCCGGTCCCTCACTGCGGATCGCCGGTGCACCAGACGGTCCGCTCGCCAGCCTGACCTTCGCCGCGAAGGATCTCTTCGACATCTCCGGGCATCCGACCGGCGGCGGCAACCCGGACTGGGCGCGGCAGAATCCCCTCCCGACCCGCCACGCCTGGGCGGTGCAGCGCTTGCTCGACGCCGGCGCGACGCTGATCGGCAAGACTGTCACTGACGAAGTCTCGCTCGGGATCCTCGGCGAGAACCCCTTCGACGGCACGCCGCTCAATCCGAAGGCGCCCGAGCGCGTGCCCGGCGGCTCCTCGTCGGGCTCGGCTTCGGCCGTGGCCCAGGCGCTGTGCGACACCGCGCTCGGCACCGACACCGGCGGATCGGTCCGCGTGCCGGCGAGCTTCTGCGGCCTCTATGGCATCCGGCCGACCCACGGCCGGCTCGACTTGGCCGGCATGATGCCGCAGGCGCCGAGCTCCGACACGACCGGATGGTTCGCGCGCGACGCCGACACCTTCGCCCGCGTCTCGGAAGTGCTGCTCGGCGAGCCGATCCCGGCCAGCCTGCCGACCACGCTCGTGGTGGCGGTCGACGCCTTCGGCTTCGCGGATGCCGAGACCGCCGCCGCGCTGCAGCTGGTGGTACGCACGCTGTCGGCGCTGGTGAAGGAGGTGCGCGAGGACCTCCTGGCGCCGCCGGGGCTGTCGGTCTGGTCACGGGCGCAGCGTACTCTTCAGCTCCACGAGGCCTGGCTCACCTTCAAGGACTGGATCGATCGCGACAACCCGCGCCTGGCCTTCAGCGTGGCGCGCGGTCTGGCCCTCGCCAGCACGACCCCCGAAGCCGAGCGGCAAGGAGCCGCGTTGATGCGCGCCGAGGCGCGCGCCCGCCTCGCCTGGCTGCTGCCGCCCGGGACCATCCTGTGCCTGCCGACCACACCATTCCCGGCGCCCCGGAAGGGGCTCTCGCTGGCGACGCTCGACCCGCTGCGCGCGCGCATCAGTTGCCTGACCGCCCATGGCGGCCTGACCGGTGTGCCGCAGGTGAGTCTACCGGGCGCGAGCGTCGAGGGGCTGCCGGTGGGCCTGTCGATTCTCGGCGCGCGCGGCAGCGACGCAGCGCTGGTGGCGATAGCGAAGGCAATGGAGGCCAGTCGATGATCGACGTGACGTTCCGGGAGGTGATGGGCCAGTTCGACGATGACTGCGGCCAGGGCTTGTGGACGTGGCTTCCCCTCACCACCGCGCTCGCGGCGAGGGCGGCGGCGGCGTTCGCGCGCCTGCCGCGGCCGGTGTTCCTGCGGGCGGCCGACGCGCTGCATTTGATCTGTGCCCAGGAGCATGGTCTCCCGGAGATCTAGCCGCGCCCACCGCCGGTGACCTCAGCAGCGGGTGACGTGGGCGGACACGGCGAGCCAGCGGCCCTGGCGGCGGGCCCAGACGTCGGTGTATCGGCCCGATCCCGCTCGACCGTCCGGCACCGTGTACGTCGTGCGCGCATGGATGATCGCGACGTCGCCGATGATCCGAACGCGCACATCGTGGGCTTCGAGATTCGAGATCGCCACCGGGCGGGCCGTCTGGGCCAGGAAGCCCGCGCGGTCGACGAGTGAGCCGTCGGGGTTGCTGCACAGAAAGTCCTCCGCGAGGATCTCGTCGAATCGGCGGACGTCCGAGGTCTGGACGGACCTGATGTAGTCCCGATTGAGCGCCTGCAGGGTGTCGACATCCGCGTGGGCCACGGTTTCAACTGGCATGGGTCTCCCCTCCTCGAGGACCTGCGTTACCGGATCTGCTTGTGCACGAACTCGATGATCAGCTCGATGGCGCGATTTGACGCCGGTGAGCCGGCCTTCCGCATGATGAAGCCCTGTCCCTCGCCGTCGAACAGCTCGAGATCGACCACGCCGCCCGCCGTGCCATAGGCCGCGACGAAGCGATTGAGATGGGGGCGGGGATGCGCGAGGTCCTCGGTGCCCTGCAGGTACAGCACGGGCGGGAGCTGCATCGTCTCGCCCCGCTCGAGCGCCAGCGCCGGGCTGCCGTCCGCCATCGCCGCCTCGCTCCGCCAGTACGCGTCGTGGCAGGGCAGCACTTCGTCCACCAGCGGCGGATACGGCTGCCCCTTCGCCTTGAGCTGCTTCGCGTAGTGGTACCGGCCGAGCGGATCGATGACCGGCGAGGTCATGATCACGCAGCGCACGGTGGCGTCGGCGGCCGGCGCGCCCGCCGGCTGCGGCAGCGCGCCGTAGCGCGCATCGAAGGGCCGCATCCCGAGCAGCATCGCCTGGTGTCCGCCGCTCGAATTGCCCATCGAACCCACCATGTCGGGCCGGCTCCCCAGCTCTGTCGCGCGCGCCTTGAGCCAGCGGATCGCGTAGTGGATGTCCTGGAACGAGGCCGGGTACGGGGCCACCGGCGGCTGCCGCCAGTCGAGCGCGGCCACGATCACGCCGCTCCTGGCCAGCGGCTCGTTGATCACGGTGTCGGCGAGACGGTCCGCGCGGCACCACGCGCCCCCGTGCAGCTCGACCATGATGGGAAACGGCCCGGGGCCATGCGGACGGTAGAGCCGCGCGAGCAGCGGTACGCCGTCGTGACGGATGTACTCGACGTCCTCAACTTTGATGTCGTAGCTCATGACGACCTCCTGGCCGGATCGGTCGCGCGCCCGATCCCGTTCGCTGCGCCGACGACGATCGCGGTCTTCTTCTCGAGCGTGAACCCCGGGTCGATCATCGTGTCCGGCTCAGGCCGAGACGATCCGTTCGCTGACGATGTACCGCTTGTTGAAGGTGTAGGGCCGCACCTCCGGCTTCCAGCGCCCGACGTCCGAGGTGTCGTTCCACAGCTTCGACATCGGCAGGTTGGCGCGCTCGACCTCGTACGCGCAGAGGTAGCGCGGCTCTCCGGCCGCAGCCGTGCGGTAGCGCACGACGTTGACAGCCCCGGGCAGCTTCATCAGCAGCGGCAGGTGCTCGGTGTCGTACAGGTCGTTGAAGAGGGCCTCGCGGTGGGGCTCGACGTCCATCATGACCCAGAACACGTACGGGGTTTTCCCGGTGAGCGCCGCGCTTCCACCGACCCACTCGTACAAGGCCAGATGGCGATTCATCGTGTGCGGGCGCACCGCGGTGGGCCAGCGGCCAGCCTCGCCGGCCGCCTTCCAGGCTGCGTTGTCGACGACCGCCGGCCCGTCCAGCTCGTAGGCGGCGAGGTAACGCGGGTCGGTCGGCGAGGGCTGCCGGTAGCGGCTGGCCCGGCGTACCCCGGGCACGGCCCTGAGGTTGGGGATGTGCTCGCGGTCGTAGACCTCGTTGAAGGTGGCCTCGTGGTCGTGGGCCACGTCCATCCGGACCAGGTACAGCGCGTGAGCGCCCATGCTATCCCTCCCGAAGGCGGTACCGCCGGTTGATCGTCGGCGGCCCCTTGGCGCCTCATCGCTCGAGGATGTGCTTGTCGGGCACGATCGCGAGAAACTCTCCCTCGGCCACTGGCGTGCGGTCTCGGCGCACCACGACCTTCACCCAGCGCTTCCGGCCCTCGCTTCGCTCGACGGCGGCCTCGGCTTCCATGCCGTCGCCCGCCACCACGGGGCCGAGGAACTTCACCTGGGCGCTGGCCAGCACCACGGTGGGCTCGTTGACGGCCAGCATGGCTGCGTAGTCCGCGAGCCCAAAGGTGAAGCCACCGTGCACCAGCCCACGATCGTCGGCGGCCATCTCGCGCGTGGTCTCGAGCACGACCCGGGCGCGCCCGGCACTGAGCTCGACCGGGCGCCCGCACAGGTGGGGCGCGATCTTCTCGTGAGTCCGCTGCTCCATGCTCGCCTCCCGCGCCCAGTGTAAACGACGGTGGGTTGTTGCGACCGCACTGGACCAGGACGACCGACAGCGGTAACGTTGCCGCACCAGACCGACGGAGGTCCCCATGGCGAGCACGGGCAACGGGACGGCCACGCTCTACGCGAAGCTCGAGGAGCGGTACCTCGCGCGGGACCAGGTCGGAGCGACCGAGGTCTTTCACGGGCTCGACAAGGCCGGACGACCGCTCGCGGAGATCGCCCGGGAGACCGTGCGCATCCACGCCCCCTACACCCACGTGCCCTACCACCAGCGGATCGATCACGGCTTCTTCCGCTTCGTCAACAACGACCACTGTCTCCTGAGCACCCGGGCGAGCCTCTTCCTGCCCGCGTACGTGGCGCCCGCGCTCGGCTACCTGCCCATGGCCCAGACCGTCTGGTACGTCCCGACGGCGCTCGATCAGTGGAACCAACTCCTCGGCAAGGCGCCGGGCCACTACGGGCGCCGCACGTGGCAGGGCGGCCAGACGCCGCCGTTCCCGCAGCCGACCGCGCACTGGGCGGATCAGACCCCGCTCCACCTCGACGGGCCGTACGAAGACCGGCTCGATCACTGGCTCACCCTCGTGCAGCAGGGACGGGTGATCGAGGCCTATCGCGTGTTCCTCGGGCTGTTCGAGGAGCGTGAGCGCCGTCGCGATCTGTTCGCCCAGCTCGCCTTCGCCGGGCTCATCGACGTGCAGGACCGGATGCTCTACAACCGGTCCTACACGACGGGCCACAAGTCGTATCGGGCCCGCGCCACCATCGAGCTCGGCAACGCAATCGGGTGGGACGACGCCCACGACGTGATCTACGCAGGCGCCCTCGATATGGCGGTCGGCCCACGCTGGCACGGCGCCTACGAGATGGCCTGCCAGGTGAGCTGGATCCATCTCGCCGACGACGAGCACCGGAACCAGTCCTCGCTCGACCCGAGCCCGTCCGTCGTGGGCGAGGAGCGCTTGCTCGCCAACCGCGACCCGCTGACGCCGGCGGACGGGCACGAGCTCATTCAGGCGCTCACCCTGGCGCCCGAGCCCGCCTACATCGACGTGATCACCGCGCTCCTGCTCGCCGGAAAAGACCCTGGGCAGATCATCGACACCATGCAGGTCGCGATTGCCGACCTCCTGCTCGAGACCGGCGACGGGCGCAACTTCTCGATGCCCCAGCACTGCTTCCAGTATTCGAACACGCTGCGCTGGTTCTTCGGCACCTTCGCCCACCCGCACCGGCTCAAGCTCCTCTACGTCGCCGGCTCGTTCATCAACCAGGTCGCCCACTGGCTCCGAGCCACGCCGGGCAACGGCAAGGCCGACACCCGCCCGCCGCAAGGTGCCCACACGATGTCGGCGGACGAGATCCTCGGCCGGCTTGACGCGGCCCAGGTGGCGATGAAGCCGGCCGAGAGCGTGGCGTGGACCCGCGCCTACCTCGCCGCCGGTCACGCCCGCGACCGCGTCGTGGGCACGCTCGCGCTCTGCGCCCTCAAGCACGGCAACGACACCCACAACCAGGAGATCGCGCTCTGTCTCCTGGACGACTACCGCCGCAATCCGCACGGCGAGCGTGAGCGTCTGCTGCTCGCCTGCGCCCAGCACACCGCGGGGCATCAGAAGTACGGGGACACGCTGGAGCCGTACCGCCGGTATCTGGAGGCCCTCGGGCTCGGCGACAGCTGATCCGGCGGATTACCGCAAGCCTTCCTGCTCGCGGAGGCGCTTGATGGCCTCTAGCTGGAGCAGGGACTCTCTATCTTTAGGACGGCCGAGGTACCGCCTGATGCGGATGAGGTCGTCGAGGCCGATCACGTGCGTCGGACGGCCGCCGATGGACACGATCTCTGCCTGCGGCAGCAGGTCCTCGTACGTCCCGATTGGTTCCAGGTAGCCGAGGAAATCCAGCGGGTACTCGCCGTCGACCTCGAACGTGTAGTTCTGGCCCAGCGCGAGCGCCTGTGCGTCCAGTCGGAACTTCAATTCCGGAGGGGCGCCACGCAGGGTGAGATTCAGGGTCCCCAGAGCCGTCGCCAGGCGCTCGAGGTTGTCCGGGGTGCGCCGGTAGCAGAGGTCCACGTCATAGGTCACGCGGGGACTGCCCATGAGCGCTTCGGCTTGGCCGCCGACGATGATGAACTCCACGCCGTGATCGGCCAGCACTGCGCAGAAGCGTTCAAGCGGGCTTTGCTCGAGCCGCTCGTCCAATCCTCTGCACCCTGAGCGCGGCCCGTCGTGCACGCTCCACCCGGCGCACCCGCTCCGCGGGCGTGACGCGCATGTTGGAGCGGATGAGCGAGAGGTCCACACCGCTCTCGTCGTACTGACCCGGCGCCCCGAACAGCCCGGGCGTAAGCGGAGTGCTGGTCGAGGAATCGTCGTCGGGGCTCACCATCGCCGTCATTCTACTCCCAGGGCAGGACGAGCGGCTTGATCTCGCGGAACGCGCGCATGTTCTGGATCGCATCGTTGATCTGGTCCAGCGGATACCGCGTGGTCAGCATGGCCTCGAAGTCGTAGCGCGAGCCGGTGCGGCGCACGAACTCGAGCGCCTTCCAGAACTGGCCGATGTCGGCCGACTGCACGCCGAGGATCGTCGCCTGCTTGCGCACGAAGAGCGCGGCCTGCACGGGCGTGAGCGGCCCGCCGAGCTGGCCGACGACGGCGTAGCGGCCGCCCGGGCGCAGGAAGTCGAGGCCCTCGGCGAAGGCATACGCCGCCCCGGACATCTCGAAGACCACGTCGGCCCCGAGCCCGCCGGTCAGCTCTCGCACCCGGGCCAGGCGCGCCTCCGCGCTGGCCAGCTCCTCCACCGACACGACCTCCGTCGCACCCCAGCGCCGCGCCAGGGCCAGCCGGCGCTCGGGGGCACCAACCACGATGAGCTCGCGGACGCCGGCGTCGCTGGCCATGGCGGTTGCGAACAGCCCCAGCGGGCCCGCACCCTGGATGACGACACGCTGGTGCGGCTCGATGCGGTCGACGCGGTCGAAGGCATGGACGACGGTCCTCAGCGCGCAGCTCGCCGCGGAGGCGACGCCGTCGGGCACGCCGTCTGGAATGCGCACGCGGCCGGAGGGCGGGAACACGTAGCAGTACTGGGCGAAGCCGCCCACGAGGTAGGGGAAGCGCTCGCAGTTGGTGCGCATGTACTGCTTCTTCCGGCGGCACAGCGTCGGCGTGTGCTGCACCCGGCACTCGTAGCACTGCCCACAGTACACGTGCGTCCACAGGAGACGGTCACCCTCCTTGAGCGGCTGGCCGATGGAATCCTCGCGCGGCCCCGGGCCGAAGGCGACCACCGTGCCCATCATCTCGTGGCCGAGGACGATGGGCAGCGACGCCGGCGCCAGCGCCTGGGTCATCCCGTCCCACTGGTGGACGTCCGAGCCGCAGATCGACGCGACGTCCACCCGCACCAGCAGCGCTCCCGGCTCGAGCTCGGCCTCGCGCGGCACGGGAAGCTCGCGGATCTCGATGGGCTTGCCGTACTCGGCCACGACGGCAGCGCGAGCGGTCTTGGGCAGGCTCATGGTGCAACCTCCTCGGCGAGCGCGAGTATACCGATATTTGGCGATGCCGAGCAGCTCGATGCATAGTAAAAGCATCCCCTCCATGTCACATTCGCGCGCCGCCAGAGTCACTTCCCGAAGGACGCGCGTGGCGATCCGGATCCTCGTGGGTGCGGTCGTCATCCTGGCGGTCTGGTGGATGGTGAACTGGGCCTACCAGGTGATCCGCAAGCCGAGCGAGCTGTTCTTTCCGGTGAGCGGCGCGCTGGCCAAGACGCCGGCCGAGACCTGGCGGCAGTATGGGCCGTTCTTCCGCGCGCATTCCACCGCCGTCATCACACCCGAGCTGCTGGCCGCGCTGGCCCAGGTCGAAGGCGGGGGCAACCCGCTGGCCCGGACGTACTGGCGGTGGCGTCTGACCTGGAACCCCTTCGAGGTGTACCAGCCTGCGTCGAGCGCGGTCGGCATGTACCAGATCACCGACGCGACGTTCCGGGAGGCGAAGCGGTACTGTATCCACGAGCACGTGGTGGTCGAGGACGGCCCCTGGTACGACGTGCGATCGTGCTGGTTCAACGGCCTCTACACTCGCGTCGTGCCGAGCCACGCCGTCGAGCTGACCGCCGCCCATTTGGATCGGAGTGTCGAGAACACAATGGGACGCCAGCGGATCGTCGCGACCACGCTCCAGCAGCAGCAGGATCTGGCCGCCGTCATCCACCTGTGCGGAGCCGGGCCGGGCGACGCCTACGCACGACGCGGCTTCCGGCTGACCGCCGGTCAGCGGTGCGGCAGCCACGACGTCAGCGGCTACCTCGCGCAGATCAACGCGATGAAGCGGCAGTTCGCCCGGCTGGCGGCCGCCGGGTAGCCCGGGTCTCCCGTAAGCGGCTAGGAAAGCTCTGACCGGACGACGCGCGCGCCGGCGCTGAGTGCCCTGAGCTTCCCGAACGCGACGGTGATCCCTGCACGGCCTCGGCGTTGACCGCCGCGGCGAAGTCCATGGCCATCTCTTCCTCGTCGCGGTAGAACTCGTTCTGGGCCTGCTGGGCCAGCGTGAAGGGGCCGGGCAGGCTCAAAAGGAGAGGCCGAAGCCGACCGTAAAGTTGACATCCTCTCTCGAAAAGCCCACGTCGGCCCGGAAGAGCGCAGTGCGCTCCAGGCTGAAGCGCAGCCCGGCCCCGTAGCTCGTGTGGACCCGGGCGGCCGGGAGTTTGTCCAGACTGTCCGCGACCGTGCCGGCCTCGTAGAACAGCGCCAGCCCGACGCGCTCGATGCGGATCGTGTCGGTGAACGCGAAGCCCCGGGGGATGATCCAGAAGCGATATTCGGCCACCGCGTGCCAGGTAGCATCCCCGGTGAAGCGGTTCGCGATGTAACCGCGCAGGGTGTGGGTGCCGCCGAGGCTCGGCCGCGCGTAGTACGGCAGGTCTCCGGCGCTGGTCTGCACAGCCACGCCGAAAGCGAGAGTGTCGGTGGGCGGGTTTTCTTCGCGCTCGTCGCCGCCTCCGTGGAACAGCGGAGGCAGGCGCAGGGCCAGATTCCCGAACGTCGTGACCACGGCCCCCGAATCGCCACCGCTCTGCCACAGCGGCGCGTCCGCGAACATGCCGACCTGCCACCCCGCATAGGGGTGGTGCTGGCTGTCGCGGGTGTCGTAACGCAGCCCGGCGCTCAGGATAAGGCTCTGGTGACCATCGCCGGCGGCAAACAGCCCTGGGAAGACCTCGTCCGTCGTCGGCCGGCCCGACACCCGCCCAGGCGCCAGGTTGTGGTGCTCGCCCCGCGCGCCGGCGGTCACGATCCAGTTGCCGCCCGCTTCAGGCAGCGCGAACTCGCCGCGGGCGCCGAGGTCGGTGACCTCGTCGACGTAGCTGGTCTCGTCTCGCGCCCGGGTATTCGGCCCCAACCCGAAGAACCGCCGGGTGAGGCTCTTCTCGTAACCGCCGAATGCGTTGAGGTGGCTGCGTTCCTCCACGATCACCCCGCCCGCGGGCAGGTCCCGATGGAAGAGCCAGCGGCGCCAGATCACCCGGTACTTCTGCTGACCTTCGGTCGTGTATGTCACGAACGCGCCCAGGAACTCCCGGCGGCGCTCGTTTCGAAAGTCGATATCGGTGAGCGCGATTCCTCCACCGGCGCCCACGTCTTGCTCGAAGAAGAACACCGGGGCGATGAAGCTCGAGACCAGGAACCGCTCGAAGATATTCCCCGGCTTGATGCGCCCCTCGGGCAGGTAGCGCCAGCGCTCTGGATTGGGCAAATCGGCCGGCAGCGGAACCTTGGGGATCCGGCCGCTAGGTTCCATCCCCTGGAGCGGGTCGTGCTTGGGCGATTCCGCCTTCTGCGCCTCGGCGGCGAGCGCGGTGGCGACGATCGCGACGGCAAGGGCCACGACCAAGGGTCGCAAACCCAACCGGGCTAGCCGGCGCGCCATAGCCTCCCTCCTGCGCTGAGAGTACACTGCCCCGGTGATTGCCTCGGCGGAGGTGGTCGTGGTCGGCTCCGGCGCCTTCGGCGCGAGCGCGGCGTACCATCTGGCCCGGCGCGGCGTCCGCGTGGCGGTGCTCGAGCGCGCTGGGCTTGCCTCGCAGACCTCGCCCCGCGCGGCCGGGCTGTCGAGCCAGGTCCGCGCGACCCCGGCGCTCACCCGGCTCGCCCAACGCGCGGTGGCGAAGCTCGCGGCGTTCACCGCCGAGACCGGCCAGCCGCTCCGCTTCACCCAGAGCGGCGCACTGAAGATCGCGCGGACCGAGCGCGACGCCGAGCAGCTCTCGCTCGAGGTGGCGCGGGGCGGTGCCGTCGGCGTCGAGATCGACTTCGTCTCCGTGGCCGAGGCGCGGCGGCGGCTGCCGATCCTCGGTGAGCGCGGCATCGTCGCCGTCACCTGGAGCCCGACGGACTGCAACGTCGAGCCGTCCGAGTTGCCGGTGGGCTACTGCCGGGCGGCGGAGAAGCTCGGGGCCGTGCTGCTCCCGCACACGGCCGCCACGGGCTTCGAGATCGGCCCGCGCGGCGTGGAGGGCGTGCGGACGCCGCGCGGCACGATCGCGACGCGCGCCGTGGTGGACGCCGCTGGCGCGTGGGCGCGGCTGGTCGCCGCGGGGCTCGGCGCGCCGCTGCCGGTCGTGCCGACGCGCCATCAGCTCCTGATCACCGAACCGATCCCCGGGGTCGGGCCTGAGTTCCCGATCGCCCGGGTGATCGACGCCAACGTCTACGTGCGCCACGAGCGCGGCGGGCTCATGCTGGGCGGGTACGAGTCCGATCCCCTGCAGCTCGACGTGGCCGCGCTGCCGCCGTCGTTCGACATCGCCGAGCTGCCGCTGGACATCGAGGTGCTGTGGCGGCTCGCGCGCAGCGTGAGCGAGCAGTTCCCGATCTTCCAGGATCCCGCGATCCGCGTCGCCGAGCACCGCGGCGGGCTGCCGACGCTCACGATGGACGACCGCTACCTGGCCGGGCCGCTGCCCGGCGTGGCCGGCGCGTGGGTGATGAGCGGTTGCTGCGTCGGCGGCCTCAGCGTCTCACCCGCGCTCGGCGAGGCGATCGCCGAGTGGATTCTCGACGGGGCGCCAGCGCTCGACCTCTCCGAGATCTCCACCGCGCGCTTCGCTGGGCGTGACCCCGACGAGACCGCGCTGCGCGAGCGATGCCGGCGGGCCTACGCGACCCACTACCGTGCGTAGATCGATGCGAACCGCCCGCTCAAAAGCGATCGACCGCGTGATGGTTGTTCCGTACCATCCCGCGGTACATTCGTGTCGAGGAGAAAAGAGTGGCGTCCGGGGGCCCTTCAGCATGCTGCGCGACAAGCTGCCGGTGTAGGCCAACGTGAAATGGAGGCCATTCGCACCCCCCAGGCTAAGATGAGGCCGCGGGCGCATCCCGCTGCGGCCGACGGGCCCGCGAGGGAAGGGATACCCGGCCTATGACGCGAGGTCTGACGACTCTGGTCGCGGTGGGCGCGGTGGCCACGGTCCTGCTCGGCGCCTGCGATGGTGGGCCGGAGCGGCCGGGCGCCGGCAGCGGGAAATCCATCACCGTCGTGATCGCCGAGTACAGCAAGGACCACACGAAGCCCTTCTGGCAGAGCCTGTCGGAGCAGTACACCAAGCAGGCGGGCGTGAAGGTCGATCTCCGGATCATCGACTGGAACTCGATCGACCAGCAGGTCAGCACGATGATCCAGAACAACCAGCCGCCGGACGTGCTGAACCTGAACTCCTTCTCCAGTTACGCCAAGGACCGCCTGCTCTACTCGGCCGACGAGGTGCTGTCGCCGAAGACCAAGGACGACTTCCTCGAGGCCTTCGCCCGCGGCGGCGAGTACCAGGGCACGCTCTACGGGTTCCCCATCCTCTCGAGCGCGCGGGCATTCTTCTTCAACAAGGACCTGTTCGCCAAAGCCGGCCTGGCCGGGCCGCCGAAGACCTGGGATGAGTTCGTCCAGGCCGCCGGCAAGATCCAGGCGCTCGGCGGCGGCGCGATCGGCTACGCGCTGCCGCTGGGGCCGGAGGAAGCCCAGGCCGAGTGGTCCATCTGGATGTGGAACAACGGCGGCGAGTGGAAGTCGGGCGACGCGTGGGCGATCAACAGCAACCAGAACGTGCAGACGCTCCAATTCCTGGCCGACCTGGCCAACCGCCACAAGGTCACTCAGATCAATCCCGGCAAGACCAATCGCACCGACGGCGCCTTCCAGCTCTTCAAGGACGGCAAGGTCGGCATGGTCATGGGCTTCAGCCCGCTGGCCGCCCAGCTCGACGCCGAGAAGAAAGTGAACTACGGCGTCGCCGAGATGCCGACGGCCGCCGGCCAGGCGGTGACCCTGGGCGTCGAGGACTACCTCATGGCCTTCAAGAAGACCGGCAACCAGGACGCGGTCAAGCAGTTCCTGGACCTCTATTACCAGCCGCAGAACATCACGCGCTGGATCACGGCCGAAGGCTTCTTGCCGGTGACGAAGTCCGGCCTCCAGCAGATGAGCTCGAACGCCAGGCTGAAGCCGTATCTGGACGCCTTGCCCAACGCCAGGCTGGTGCCGACCACCGATCCGGCCTGGGACCGGGTCAAGCTCGACGTCCAGCAGAACATCGGCCTCGCCGTGCAACCGGGCGGCAATCCGAAGCAGGTGCTCGACCAGCTCCAGAAGAACGCCGTGGCCGCAGTGGGCGGCCGCTGAGCCACTGACGCCGCCGCCCGCCCCCGTACGTCGTCGCGGCCGGTGGCAAGCGCTCCTCTGGCTCGGCCCCAGCCTGGCTCTCGTCGCCGCCGTCGTCGTGTATCCCGCCGCCGCGCTCGTACGGGCGTCGCTCAGCCACTACTCCATCACCGGCCTCTACCAGGGTTCGGTGGGGACGCGGAACTATGCGCGGCTCCTCGAGCAGGAGGCGCTGCCCCCCGTCGTGGCCAACACCGTGGTCTGGGTGACGGTGGTCGTCGCCGTGACCATCGTCATCTCACTGGGCCTCGCCCAGCTCCTGAACGAGAGCTTCCCGGGCCGCCGCCTCGTGCGCTGGGCGCTGATCGTGCCGTGGGCGGCGTCGCTCATCATGACCTCGAAGCTCTTCGTCTGGATCTACGACTATTACTTCGGGATCCTGAACCACGTCCTGACCTCGCTCCACCTCATCGCGGGGCCCGTGGACTGGCTCGGCGACGACTCGACGGTCATGGGGGCCATGATCGCCGTGGGAATCTTCGTGTCGCTCCCGTTCACGACGTACGTCGTCCTGGCCGGGCTCTCGGCCATCCCCGGCGAGGTGTACGAGGCGGCCCGGGTGGACGGCGCCTCGGCCTGGCGCACCTACCGGTCGGTGACCCTGCCCTTGCTGCGGCCGGCACTGTTGGTGGCCACCGTGCTCAACGTCATCTATGTCTTCAACTCGTTCCCCATCGTGTGGACGCTGAACGATCGCAACCCGGGTTTCGCCCACGACACGATGATCACCTACATGTACAAGATCGCCTTCAAGAGCTCGCTGCGCGACGTCGGTCTGGCCGCTGCGCTCGGCGTGGTCAACGTGCTGGTGATCCTCCTTGCCGTGGCTCTCTACCTGCGCACGGTTTCCTGGCGGGAGGCGGAGGCGTGAAGCGGGGCGGGCCGGGGCGCCGGCGCGCCGTCCGCCGAGCGGCGCTGAGCGGCGCGGGGCTCCTCCTCGCGCTCGTCGTCCTGTCTCCGTACCTCGTGATGGTCCTCACCGCCGCCAAGCCGGAGGCTGAGTTGCGCATCACGCCGCCGCGGCTCACCCCGCTTCACTGGCAGCCGGAAAACTTCCTGGAGGTCCTCGCCGACTCGGGCTTCCAGGCCTGGCTCCGCGCTTCCCTCGTCGTCGCGCTGGCGTCCACGGTCATCGTGGTGCTGGCCGCCACGCCGGCGGCCTACTACACCGCGCGGCACCGATTCCCGGGCCGCTCGGCGTTCCTCCTGCTCGTGCTCGTCACGCAGATGTTCTCGCCGACAGCGCTGGTGGTCGGGCTCTACCGTCAGTTCTTCGAGCTCGACCTCGTCAATACGTACGCCGCGCTCATTCTCACCAACGCCGCGTTCAACCTGGCGTTCGCCATCTGGATCCTGCGTGCCTTCTTCGCCTCCATCCCCCGGGAGATCGAGGAGGCGGCCGCCGTCGACGGCTGCGGCAGGCTGCGGACGCTCCTGCAGGTCGTGCTGCCGTTATCCCTGCCCGCCCTCGTCACCGCGGTGATCTTCGCCTTCATCGCCGCCTGGAACGAGTACATCGTCGCGCTCACCCTCATGACCGACCCATCGCGGAAGCCGCTGACGGTCGGCATCACCTCGTACGTCACCGCCTACGTGCAGCACTGGAACCACCTCTTCGCCGCCTCGGTCATCGCCATCGTCCCGGTCGTCGTGCTGTTCGCCCTGATCGAGCGTCATCTCGTCGGTGGCCTCACCGCCGGCAGCGTGAAGTAGGCGCCGCGCGCGCCGGCGCGGCCCGCAGCGTCAGCTCCTTCCCTCCCCGCCTGCCTCACACGCCACGAGCCGGGCCGCGAGAAACTTCTGCTCGCGCAGGTTGTCGGCGAGCGCGAGCGCCCGGCGGTACTCGGCGGCCGCCTCCGGCCAGCGGCCGAGGCGGCGGAGGAAGTCGGCACGGGCGGCGGGCAGGAGATGGTAGCCACGTAGCGCCGAGGCCTCGATCGCGTCGAGGGCGGCGAGCCCGGCGGCCGGCCCGTGCGCCAGGCCGATCGCCACCGCTCGGTTCAGCGCGACCACCGGCGACGGCGCCACCTCGGCGAGCGCCCCATAGTGGGCGACTATCTGGGGCCAGTCCGTCGCCTCCCAGGAGACTGCGCGCGCGTGACAAGCGGCGATGGCCGCCTGGAGCTGGTACGGGCCCGCGCCCTCCATCAGGCCGGCGCGATCGAGACAGGCGAGCCCGCGGGCGATCCGCGCCTGATCCCAGCGCGAGCGATCCTGATCGGCGAGCAGGACGAGATTGCCATCGGCATCGGTGCGGGCCGCCGCCCGCGAGGCCTGGAGCTCCATCAACGCGAGGAGCCCCTGCACCTCGGGCTCGAGGGGCATCAGCTCGGCCAGGATGTGGCCGAGACGAATGGCCTCCTGGCAGAGCTCGTGGCGCACGAGGGCGTCGCCGGTGTGCGCGGCATAGCCCTCGTTGAAGATCAGATAGATCACCGCGAGCACGGCCGGTAGGCGCGCAGAGAGCTCGGCCCCTTCTGGCACCTCGTAGGGCAGGCCGCGGTCGCGGATCGTCCGCTTGGCGCGCACGAGCCGCTGGGCGATCGTGGGCTCGGGTACGAGAAAGGCCCGCGCGATCTCCACCGTCGAGAGGCCGCCCACCAGCCTGAGCGTGAGCGCGACGCGGCTGTCGGCGGGCAGGACCGGATGACAGCAGGTGAAGATCAGCCGGAGCCGGTCGTCGGGGATCTTCTCGGGCTCGATCACGTCGGGGCTCTCGTCCATGGCGCTGAGAGCGGCCTCGTAGGCGAGGGCGTCGGTGCGCGCCCCGGCGCGCCGGGCGCTACGCAGGCGGTCCAGCGCGCGTCGCCGGGCCGTCGTGAGGAGCCAGGCGCCCGGGCGGTCCGGCGCGCCGCCGGCAGGCCAGTGATCGAGCGCCTGCGCGAACGCGTCCTGGACGACCTCCTCCGCCGCGTCGATGTCGCGCACGATCCGGAGCACGGACGCGACCACGCGCGCGTACTCCAGGCGGAACGCCTCGGCCAGGCGCGCGTGGACGCCGTGGTCCTGGATCTGCCCGCGGTCGGTCGGTCCCACGGGCAGACATGGTACCCGACGCGCCGGCCGGCACGGACGCTTCCACGAACGTGGCGTCCGCCGCCGCTCCGCGTCAGGTGCGCCTCACATCTGCCAGATCGGCCGCACCTCGATGAAGCCGCCTTCGCGGAGCGGGATCTGCTTGGCCCAGTCGACGGCTTCCTCCCTGGTGTCGCACTCGATCAGGTAGAAGCCGCCCAGGGCCTCCTTCGTCTCGGCGAACGGGCCGTCCATCACCTGGCGGTGCCCGGCCTTGACGCGGATGCGGCTGGCCTCGCTGTCGGGACGCAGGCGCTCGCCCACGACCATCTTGCCGGCCGCGCGCAGCTTCTCGGCGAAGCGCATGTGGCCCTGCACGATGGACTCCATGTCGGCCTTGGGCGGCGGGGGCGCGGCTTTGTCGTCTGAAGAGATGAGCAGCATGTAGCGCATGGGGCCTCCTCGAGCGTGCGTGTCTAGCCGACTGGACCGGGACCGTCGCGGCGACCATGTCCTGGCCACCTGGGAACGGCACCGGGCCCGGCGACCTCACCCATTACGACGCCGATCAATCACCGGAATCGACAACCGGAGCCGATGCCGATCCTTCTCCGGGCCGCACGGCGACCGTCGTCATACGGCGACCCATCCATACCAGCGGTGGCTGGGGGCGGCTCCGTCCTCGAGATACGCCATCTTCATCCGGCTCAGGTAGTCCTTGGGGATCTCGTTGCGCTTGGCGTTCACGTCGACCCCGAAGAGGCGGGCAGCGTTCAGGCCGAAGATCTGCTCCTTCATCGGGCGGGTGAGCGGCGCGTACCCGGGCTTGTCCACCAGCGCCCGGGGGATCTCGAAGCGCCGGAATGCCTCGATCTGCCACTGGGGTGAGCCGTACCAGATCGAGTCCGTCCCCCAGAGTACGTGGTCGGCGCCGAAGGCCTCGATGATCTGACCGAGGAGGTGGGCGCAGGCGGTGGGATTGGCGCTGACGAGCTGGCCGAAGGTCGACCCCAGCTCCATGTAGATGTTCGTGAGGCCGGGCTCCTTCTTCTTCATCTGGCAGAACTCGGTGGTCCAGGGAATCTCGCCCGACGGCTTGGCCGCCGACACACCGAGCAGCCCGGAGTGGTAGACGAGGAAGTCGATGTCCGGGAAGTCCTTGGCCGCCTTGATGATGTCGCGGGGGTGGTTGTAGTCCGCGACCGGCCCGAGCGGCAGCCCCTTGTGCAGACAGATGCGCCGCACGCCGAGCTTGCGGGCCCGCTCGAGCATCGGATAGGCGATCTTCTCGTCGTCGACGAACCAGCCGCGATCGAAGCCCCTGGGGGCGGCGCCGGTGTAGCCTTTCCAGGCGTCGACCTTGAAGGTCGCGGCCTGCTGATCCATGAAGTCGAGATCGGCCTGGCCCAGCTGCGGGGTGATGAGGCCGTGGGCGAGCATCCGGCGAGACTGGGTGATGCGGTTGATCTCATCGCGGATGTGGGTCATCTCTTTCGGGGGCACCACCGCCTCCTGCGGATACGGTCCGGGCGGGGTTGAGATGAGCCCGATGGCCGTCTCGCTGTCGAAGAAGACTTCCTTGACGAAGTTCTCCCACGACAGGTCGGCCAGCGTGCCGCGGTCGGAGGCGAGGGCCGGGTTCAGCCGCTTCGATCGCTGGCGGAGGCCGAGCAACCCCTGCTTGCTGACCGCGCCCTTGCGGTGGGCTTCCTCGTTGTGCGGGTCGAACCCCGCCCCGACGTAATGGACCTGGACGTCGAAGATGAAGAACGGGGCGCCCGTGCGCTCCTGGAAGGCCGCCGGCTCGGCCGCCTCCACGGGGAGCACGTCGAAGAAGCGACCGAACACCGCGTTCATGGCGAGGAGCGACGTCACCATCCCGCCGCTCGTCCTCAAGAAGTCCCGGCGGCTGAGCCCGAGCCTCGGCGCCAGACGCCCGGCGTCGGCGAGAATCCGATCCTCCACCGCCCGCTGCGCCGGCGTTTGCGGGAGGGGCGGAAACTCCTCGTTGGAGACGAGCCGTGTCGGAAGCGGCACCTCGCTGCGAAGGCCGCGGCGCAGGCCAGCGTGGATCCGGAAGGAATGGTGGTTCATGATCGGCTCCTCGGTGAGGGGTTGTCCGTTGGGCAACGCCAGTATAGGCCTGCTGTACAATCCCGGCAGGCCGCCGGACGGCAACTCGTCGATAGCGCAAAGGAGCCCTGGCATGCACATCGTCGATTCGCAGGTCCACATCTGGGGCGCGGACACCCCCGACCGCCCGTGGCCGCCGGGGCGCGCGGCGGAGGCGCAGAAGCCCTATCCGATCTCGAAAGAAGCGCTGCTTTTCCAGATGGATCTGGCCGACGTGAGACGGGTGGTGCTGGTGCCCCCCTCGTGGGAGGGCGACCGCAACGACCTGGCGCTGGAGGCGGCGCGCGCGTACCCCGACCGGTTCGCGGTCATGGGCCGCCTGGGACTTTTGGATTTCAAGAGTCGTGATCTCGTGGCCGACTGGAAGAAGCAGCCCGGCATGCTCGGCATGCGCTTCACGTTCCACAACGAGCACAATCGCCACTTCCTCACCGATGGCACCGCCGACTGGCTGTGGCCGGCGGCCGAGCGACACGGCATTCCCCTCATGGTGCTGGTGCCGGGATCGCTCGACGTGCTCGACCGCATCGCCGGCCGGCATCC
>Ga0187892_10001784_pt1 | contig 47042 bp, 44 predicted proteins | sample MA1701073metaG_FD_139345 | JGI IMG/M metagenome (GOLD analysis project Ga0187892, IMG submission 139345) | Bio-ooze microbial communities from a basaltic lava cave in the Kipuka Kanohina Cave System on the Island of Hawaii, USA - MA170107-3 metaG ...
CCCCCCCACCCGCCCCGGCTTTCGCCGGGGCACCCCTCGGGTCAAGCCCGAGGGCAGGCTCTCTCCCGCGCGGGGAGAGGGATTGGTCTCGCACCAGAGGGATCGAGGGAGCGGGTGGCTCACCGGACGAAACGGGCTATGCTCAGGCGCATGACACATGCCCCACGCCTTCTGCCCGGCGGCCCGTTCGCTCTTCTGCTCACGCTTGGCCTCGCCGCGAGCGGCCTCACCGCGAGCGGACCCGCGCCGCAGGCTCACGCCTTCGAGCAGCCGGAGATCGCGACCGGCTTTGCGCCGAAGCCTCTCGTCAAGGCCAAGAAGCACATGGTCGTGGCGGCGCATCCCCTCGCCGCGGAGGCGGGGCTTGCCGTCTTGCGCAAAGGCGGCAGCGCCACCGATGCCGGCATCGCCACACAGATGGTGCTGACGCTGGTCGAACCGCATTCCTCGGGGATCGGCGGCGGCGCTTACATTCTTCATTGGGACGCGGGCGCCAAAAAGCTCGTCAGCATCGACGGGCGCGAGACCGCGCCCGAAGCGGCCACGCCCGAACTCTTTCTCGATGAGACGGGAAACCCCCTGCCGCCCAAGACGGCGATGGCAAGCGGCCTCTCAATCGGGGTCCCCGGCGTGCTCGCGGCCCTGAAACACGCCCACGAGAAATACGGCAAGCTCCCCTGGGCCGAGCTGTTTCAGCCGGCCATCGCTCTTGCCCGCGAGGGCTTCCCCATTTCCCCCCGCCTCGCCGCGCAGATCGCTGACGAAGAACCGGACAGCTTCACCGCGGAAGCCCGCGCCTATTTCTTCGACGACGACGGGCGGCCTTTGCCGGCGGGTTACTGGCGCAAGAATCCCGATCTTGCGGCGACGCTCGAAGCGGTCGGGCGCGACGGTCCGCGCGCCTTTTATGAGGGCGATATCGCCCGCGATATCGCCTCGACGGTGCAGCACGATCCGCGCAAGCCAGGGAGCATGACGCCTGAGGACCTCGCCCGCTACCGCGCCATAGAGCGGGAATCGGTCTGCGTGGCTTACCGCCGTCATCGGGTGTGCAGCATGGGTCCGTCCTCGTCGGGCGGCGTCACCGTGGGCCAGGTGCTTGGCCTTATCGAGCCTTACGACCTCGGCCCCGCGCCGCTCGCGCCGCGGACAGCCCATCTCATCGTCGAAGCGGAGCGGCTCGCCTTCGCCGACCGCGCGCTCTATCTCGCAGACCCCGACTTCGTTTCCGTTCCAGTCGCGGGACTTCTCGATTCCAACTATCTCGCCGAGCGTCGCCGTCTTATCGATCCAACGCGCGCGCTCGAAAAAGTGGCGGCTGGTTCGCCGCCGAACACCAAGCAAGGATCCTTCGGTCTTGGCCGCTCGCCCGAGCCGGGCGGCACCAGCCACATCTCCATCGTTGACGGCGAGGGCGATGCCTTCTCCATGACAACGAGCATCGAGAGCGCGTTCGGCGCGCGCACCATGGTGCGCGGCTTCCTGCTCAACAATCAGCTCACCGACTTCTCTTTCGTCCCCAAAGATGAAGACGGGCGTCCTGTCGCCAATCGCGTCGAGGGGGGCAAGCGCCCGCGCAGCTCCATGAGCCCGACCATCGTGTTTGGGCCCGACGGCCTTCGCTACGTGCTTGGGAGCCCGGGCGGCCCCGGGATCATCATCTTCAACGTCAAGACGATCGTCGCCCTCATCGACTGGGGCCTCGACCCGGCGACGGCGAGCGCGCTCGTCAATTTCGGCAGCATCAAGAAAGCGCTCCTTCTCGAACCCGGAGCGGAATGGGATTCGCTTGCCACGGCTCTCGCCTCAATGGGCCATGACGTGCGCCGCATGGCCTTGAACAGCGGCGAGCATGTCATCGCCGTCACGCCGGACGGGCTCGAAGGCGGCGCCGATCCGCGCCGCGAAGGCGTGGCGCTGGGGGATTGATGGCGCGCTCGTCCTACGCGATTGCCATCCGCGGAGCCGGCGTCGTCGGCCTATGGCAGGCGCTGGTCCTTGCCCGGCGCGGCCATTCCGTCACGCTCCATGAACGATCGGCCGAACCCTTCGCGCAATCGTGCAGCGTCTATGCCGGCGCCATGCTCGCGCTCCGCTGCGAAGAGGATAACGCCGAGGCCGTGATCAACGAGCTCGGCAAGCGCGGTATCGCGCTCTGGCGCGAGACCTATCCCGGCACGGCCATCAACGGCACCATTGCCGTGGCGCTCGGCCGCGACCGTGCCGAACTCGACCGCTTCGCCCGCATGACGGCAGGGCACCGGCGCTTGTCGGCGGCCGAGCTTGCGGAGTTGGAGCCGTCGCTCGGCAACCGCTTCGCGAGCGCTCTCTTCTACGCCGAGGAGGCCCATATGGCGCCCGAGCGCGCTTTGCGTTTCCTGCTCGATCGCGTCCAGGCGGAAGGGGTCTCTTTGCGGCTCGGCGACGGCGAGGCGCCCGAGGGCGCCGATGTCGTGATCGATTGCCGGGGGCTCGGTGCCAAGGACGATCTTCCGGATTTGCGCGGCGTGCGCGGCGAGCGGATCGTGGTCAAGACCCGCGATGTGACCTTGACGCGGCCGGTGCGGCTGCTGCACCCCCGCTTCCCTCTTTACGTCGTGCCGTGGGGCGAGGGCCTTTATATGATCGGCGCGACGGTGATCGAGAGCGAGGAGACCGGCGCCATCTCGCTCCGCTCGGCACTCGATCTCCTTTCGGCGGCTTATGCTCTCGATCCCGCCTTCGGCGAGGCCGAGATCATCGAGCAGGGCGCGGGCGCGCGACCGGCCTTTCCCGACAATCGGCCTAGGATTATCGCGCGGAAGGGCTATATCTACGTCAACGGTCTCTACCGGAATGGATTCCTGCTCGCCCCCGCTTTGGCCGAGCTTGTCGCGGCCTATATCGAGACGGGTGTGAAGGACCCGGAGGTGTTTCGTGAAGATCCTGCTCAACGGTGAAGCTTTCGCCACCGACGCGAAGACACTTGACGAGCTTTGCGCGTGGCTCGGTTTCGCCGAGGCGAAGGTCGCCACCGCCGTGAACGGCAGCTTCGTCTCCGCCCCCTCGCGCGGAACGACCAAGCTCGCCGAGGCCGACGAGATCGAGATCGTGGCGCCGAGGCAGGGCGGTTGATGCTCACCCTTTACGGCAAGAGTTTCGCTTCGCGGCTCCTGCTCGGCACGGCGCAATATCCCTCGCCGAGCAGCCTGAAGCAGGCGATCGAAGCGGCAGGCGCTGAAATCGTCACCGTCTCGCTGCGGCGGGAATCTTCGCGCGCGCGCACCGGTCAGGGCTTCTGGGCGCTGATCGAGCAGATGGGATGCCACGTGTTGCCGAACACCGCCGGCTGCCGCACGGCGAAGGAGGCGATCGCCACCGCCAAGATGGCGCGCGAGCTGTTCGGCACGAACTGGGTCAAGCTCGAAGTCATCGCCAACGACGATACGTTGCAGCCCGACTTGTTCGGTTTGGTCGAGGCTGCCGCCGCCCTTTCAGGCGAAGGCTTCGAGGTCCTCCCCTACACCACGGAGGATTTGAGCGCCGCAGAGCGCCTGGTGGCGGCAGGCTGCGCCGTGCTGATGCCGTGGGCTGCGCCGATCGGTTCGGCGCGGGGCCTCATCAACAAGGAGGCGCTGAAAACGCTTCGCGCCTATTTCCCCGACATCCCTCTCATCGTCGATGCCGGTCTCGGCGCCCCGTCGCACGCAGCCGAGGTGATGGAGATGGGCTATGACGGCGTGCTGCTCAACACCGCCGTGGCCAAAGCGGGCGATCCGGTGAAGATGGCGGCGGCCTTCGCCAAGGCCATAGCGGCCGGGCGTCTTGCCTTCGAAGCCGGCCTCATCGAGCCGCGCGACATGGCGCAGCCCTCCACGCCCGTGGCGGGCACGCCCTTCTTCAAGATCGACCAAGCGTCCTGATCGATCTTTGGTCCGCGTCCGGCCTTGATCCGCCTCGATCCCTTTTATCCGATCCTTCCCGACACGGATTGGCTCGCCCGTCTTCTGCCGCACGGCATCAAGACGGTTCAGCTTCGTGTCAAGGATCGCACCGAAAGCGTCATCCGCGCCGAGATTAAGAGAGCGATCGCGCTCTGTGACGCACATCGTTGCCAACTCGTGATCAACGATTATTGGCGGGAGGCAATCGGCGCGGGTGCGAGCTTCGTCCATCTCGGCCAGGAGGATCTGGCGCAAGCAGACCTTCCCGCGATCAGAGACGCGGGTCTCAAGCTTGGCGTCAGCACGCATAGCCGCGCGGAGCTCGAGGCAGCGCTTGCTGCCGGGGCCGACTACGTAGCGCTCGGTCCGATCTACGCCACCAAGCTGAAGGCCATGCCTTGGGCGCCGCAAGGTCTTCCCCGCCTCGCCGAGTGGCGATCCAGTATTGCTTGTCCCCTGGTTGCGATCGGCGGGATTACACTCGATCGCGCGCCGGTCGTGCTCGCCGCCGGTGCCGACTCCGTCGCCGTCATTACCGACATTGTGACAAGCGAACATCCTGAAATGCGGGCGGAAAACTGGATTGCCGCCACCGCGCCATGGCGCGATGTGTCCACAGACCATGCACAGAACTGAATTGTCGAGGCGACGCTTGACCCGCACGCCCTCGCCAAAGGATCATTAGGGGACACAGCCGAGGGGGCTTGATGAGCTACCAACTCGATCCGGCATTGCCGATGAGCGAGGCTTTGCGGCGCGTGGCCTTCGCCGAGCTTGAGCTTGCGCATGGCGCGCTCGCCACGCCCCCTGAGCGTCATAGCGGCGTGCATAATGCGCGCAAATGCCTGAAGCGACTCCGCTCTCTGCTTTTGCTCGCCGGCCCGGGAATGCCCGAGCCGGCTTTTGCTGCTTTGTACGATCGGATCGCCGCGATTGCGCGCGGCTTGGCGGCAGCGCGCGACGCCCATGCCCTCATCGACGCTTGTGACAAGCTCGAGCGGGAGACGGGCGCAGGTCCTGGCTTAGCTCCCCTGCAATCCCTGCGGACCTGGTTGCATAAGCGCCGGCTCGCGGCGGAACAGAATCTCGAACGGAGCGCGGCCTCCGATGCGATGCACAGCCTGCTCGAACTGCGTCCCGCCTTCAGCGGGCTCGCCGTCTATCCCGACGATTTCGCCGCGCTCGCCAACGGACTGAGGCGCTGCTACCGCGCGACCCGCAGGGCGTTCCACCACGCGGTCGACACCGGCCGCGAGGAGGACCTGCACGAGTGGCGCAAAGGCGTACAGCATCATTGGCGGCAGATGCAGCTGCTCGTTCCTTGTTGGCCGCAAGAACTCTCGGCGCGAGTCGAGACCGCGAAGTCGCTGTCGCAGATCCTCGGCGACGACCACGATATTTCTTTGCTCGGCAAAATCGTATCGACGCCGACCATGACGTTCGGCAGTCCCGACGAGACGGCGGCGTTTCTGAAGCGCTGCCGAAAGCGTCAGCGCTCTTTGCGCAAAGAAGCCCGCGCCGAGGGGGAACGGCTTTTCGCCGAACGTGCGCGCCCCTTTGCCGAGCGGATCCAAGTCTATTGGCTGCTTGCTTCTGGAGAGGCGGCCAAAGCGCCTACCGAGACGCGGCCAGACAATGTCGTCGCCTTCGGCGACGTGCGAACACCGCGGGCGAGCTAGAGCCCGTCGCGCTGCGCTTCAGCGCGGAAGCCGGTGATGCTCTCCCGCCCTCAGACCGGCACTTCCATCCCATCATAGGAAATCTCCCATCCGGCGCTTTCGACCGCGGCCCGTTCGGGCGAGCCCTCGCGCAGCGCCGGGTTGGAGTTGTTGATGTGGATGAAGATCTTGCGGCCGACGCCGAGCGGAGCGATCTCGGCGATGCTACCTGTGCTCCCCGACATGTTCATATGGCCCATGCGTTCGCCGGTCTTGTTGAGGAGGCCCTGGGCGATCATCTCGTCATTGGTATAGAGCGTGCCGTCGAAGAATAGGAGCGGTGCGGCTTTGAGCCGCGCGCGAAGCGGATCGTCGAGCTTGGCGCAGCCCGGGATATAGAAAAAGTGGCGTCCGCTTGACGTCTCGGTGACCTTGAGGCCGGCAGTATCGCCCTCCTGCGTGCCGAGGCCGGCGCCGGCTTTGGTGTCTTCGAGATAGAGCGGAACCTTGCCCGGGACCGGGAAGGCCTCGATCGTAATGCCGATCGGGCCCGAGGGTCCTTCCACGGCGAAAGGCCGCCCGAGTTCCATAACGACCCGATTCACCAGGCGGGCATCGAGCACGTCGAAGATACTATTGGATGCGAGCACGCCGAGCACGCGCGCGGTGCCGTAGACGGTGAAGGGCTGGCCCTCGCGCAAGGTTAAGAGCCCCGCCACCGCATCGACGTCGCCGTTGGTGAGCACCACCGCCTTGATCGGGCTGTTGCGCGGCGCCCCGTCGGAGACGGGATGAAGTTCCGGCGTGTCGTTGATCTGCTGACGGAGGTCGGGTGCGGCGTTGAGCAGGACCCACTGCGTCCCGTCGGCGGTCACCGCGACGGAGGCTTGGCTGCGCGGCGCCAATCCCGGCGCACCTTTGCGGACGCCGGCCGAGTTGCGGCCGTTGCAATTCCACTGCGGCAGGCCGCCGCCTGCCGCCGAGCCGAGAACCTTGATCATCATGGGTGGGGATCAAATGGCGACGCGAACCGGGGCTCGTCAAGGCAAAAGCGAGCGTGAGCCGCGCAGGCGCGGACTCTACCCTCAGCTATCGTGGCCTATCTTAGAACGCCAATGATCCCTGGAATTTGAGCGCGGTGTCGGATGTGGCATCGGTCAAGCCGAGTTGCACGCCGATATTCAGCGAGACCTCCATCTCCGGCCCCTCGGGGCCCATCTTGTCGTCGTCATCGTCGTCGCCATTGCCGCTACCCTCGTGATCGTCAGCGCCACCGGGATTGTAGAACAGCGTCGGACCGATGCTGTGGGGCTGTTCGTCGAACGATCCGGCATTGGAGAGGTCCTCGATTTCGCCGAACATCTCCACGCCCACGCCCCAACGCCTGGCAACGCCGTATTGAGCCCGCCAGCCATATTCGAAGCCGAGGCTGTCGGTTTCACGGTTGTGGCCGACCTGAGACGTAAAGAAGGGATTGAGCGTGAGCAAAAGCCTGCCGCTCGCCAGCTCGACGATGGGTCCGAACTCGATCTCATCGGCTTCGCCGCCGCGCGTGGCGATGCCGTAACCGCCGAGGAACGCAAGTCCGATGCCGTTGCCCTCGCGCTCGATCAGCTCGTACTGCGTCTCCAAATTAACCGAGCTCACATTGTAGTTCTTTTCGAGGGGCTCGTCGGTGGCGAGCGTGGCCGAGAAACTCCATCGCTCGGTAATGCCGTAGTGGAGTTCGAAATCGTGGCTTTGCCTGAGGAACTCGCCCTCCTCTTCCTCATCCAAGGCCCCGCCTGCCTCACCCTCTTGCTCTGCCTCTTCGGCCGCCTCGCGCTCGGCACGAGGGAAGCCCCAATGCACGGCGCCGCGATACTCAAACTCCTTCTCGCCCCTTTCGACTCCAGCCTCCTCGATCTCGAATTCGGCGAGGGCCGTCGAGGTGGCGGCCAGGGTGAGGCCCATCGCAGCCAGCAGCGGAATCGCAGCAGACAGCGCCACGCGCTGCGCACCGCGCAGTAAAGTCGGAAAGTTTCCCAAGAGCCGCCCCCCGGACTTGAGCCCTGTAAAATCTTGATTCTTTGTACCCGGAGCTTAGCAAATCTGCGCCGGGAGCCCACGGCAAAAAAACTGCCGGAATTGCCATATCCAGGTCATGGCAGCCAACCTCCGGCCCGTGCCGACATGAAGACATGAGACGGCGGGACGAAAAATTCATCCTGGCTGTGGGAAGATGCGCCTAAGTATTGGGGAATTGCGCTATAGAAATCCGCGTGTTACCCGCGGTGCAGCCGGGCTTTGCCCAGGCCCCCGCAATTGACTGCCCCTACGGCCTCACGCTGCCCGCGAGCCCTGAGATAGACGATGCGGTACCAGACGAAACTTCTCATCACCGCAGGGCTGCTTCTGGCCATGTCGCTATCCGCGGCGGCGCTATCCTATTGGGGCGTGACCCAGTCGCACTTTTATCTGACACGCTCGCGCGTCGCCCACGAGCAGCTTGAGCGGCTGCTTCAGCTCTCCCGCCACAGCCAGCAGCTGTTCAAGACCTGGACCGATACGTTGCTCACCGGAATGACCGACCGGCCGTTGGGCGCCGCCTATCTGAATAGGGTGATAGATTCTGATCTCGCCGCGCTCCAGACCCTCATCGACAAGGAGCTCGCCATCGTCGATGACGACGAGCGCAAGGCCGAATCCGCCGAGCTCACCCGCCTAACGCAGATCAAGCAGGAGTTCCAGCGCACGCTCGATCAACTCGGCGAGGTCGAGCAGCTGCGCAGCCGCGGCCAGCCCGATGTTGCCTGGCAGAGCTTGATCGATCTGCTCAAGGGGGGCATCGACCAGAAGCTCAACGGCCTGATCGAGGTCGGCGTGGCCGACGAGACCGCCGAGGTCATCAGGATCGATGCCGATGCCGCCCGGCTTTTGGCCAGGCTCGAACGCATCAGCCAAGTCCATGCCGCCCTCGCCATTCTCGCGACAATCGCGCTCGTGATCTTGCTGCTGCGCGGCCTGCGGGCGCCGCTCGCCGAGCTCTTGCGCGGCACCTCTAAGCTCGCCGAAGGCGATCTTTCCCATCGCATCGTCGTCTCGGGTCGCGACGAGTTCGCCGATCTCGGCCGAAGTTTCAATCGCATGGCGGCCGACCTCCAGTCGCATCAAACCGCCTTGCAGGATGCCCACGCCAATCTGGAGACCCTGGTCGAGGCGCGCACCGAAGAGCTGCGCCAGGCGAATGAGTCGCTGCGCCAGATCGACGAGACCCGCCGCGGCTTCTTCGCCGATATCAGCCATGAACTGCGCACGCCGCTCACCGTCATCCGCGGCGAGGGCGAGATTACGCTGCGTGGCCCGAACAAGCGCGTCGCCGATTACAAGCGCTCGATCGAGCGCATCGTCGAGCAGGCCAAGCATCTTTCGGTTCTGGTCAACGACCTGCTGTTCATTGCCCGGCAAGGAGCCGGTGCGGCGCGCCTCAACATGCAGACCATCGATCTCGGCGAGCTCTTGCAGAAGGTGTGCGGGGACGCAAAAGTGATCGCCCACGGCCGGAACGTGGATATCGCCTTCGTCAATGGCGCGCACGATATTGTGCGCGGCGACCCCGCCCGCTTAAGACAGCTTTTCCTTGTGCTCCTTGATAATGCCGTGCGGTACTCCAAATCCAAGGGTGCCGTGAAGGTCGAGATCGGCAGCGACGGTGGAGAGGTCAAGGTGCGCGTCTCGGACCGCGGCATTGGCATCCCGCCGGACGAGCTTGACGGAATCTTCGAGCGCTTCCGCCGTGGCGGCAAGGCTTTGGCCATGAACGAAGAAGGTTTAGGGCTCGGTCTGCCGGTCGCCAAAGCGATCGTCGAGGCACACAAAGGAAGGATCGAGATGGCAAGCCGTCCGGGCGAAGGAACGACCGTTACGGTCGCTTTGCCGGCCGCGAAAGCGGAGGCGAACGCGTGAACGTCCTCTTGGTCGAAGACGAACCGCGCGTCGCCGATTTCATCGACCGCGGACTCCGAGCCGAAAATCATGGCGTTACCGTCGCCTCATCCGGCAGCGAGGGGGTGGACCTCGCCAAGACCGGCGAGTTCGACGTGATCGTGCTCGACCTGATGCTGCCCGACATGCACGGCTACGACGTCTGCCAGCGTTTGCGTCTTCAGGGCGATCACACGCCGATCTTGATGCTGACGGCCATGGATGCGCTGGAGGACAAGATCAAGGGCCTCAAGCTGGGCGCCGACGACTATCTCACCAAGCCTTTCGATTTCGACGAGCTGCTTGCCCGCATCGAGGCGCTGGTGCGCCGGTCGCATAATTTCGTGCCGAGCTCCAACGTTCTACAGGTTGCCGACCTCGTTCTCGATCGTGAGCTGCTGGAGGTCAGGCGGGGAAGCGACACGATCAAACTCACGGCCAAGGAACTTGCCATCCTCGAGCTTCTCATGAGCGCGCCCGGCCGGGTCTTTTCCCGCACCCGCATCCTCAACCAGGTGTGGGGCTATAGCGAAGACCCCCTCACCAATGTCGTTGACGTGTACATCGCGCGGCTGCGCCGCAAAATCGACAGCCCCGGGCGTGACCCTCTGCTGGAGACTGTGCGCGGCCACGGCTATCGGTTACGAGCGCCGTCCTGATGCGACAGAAAAACGGTGCAAATCAGCCGCAACTTGCGGGTTGCCCATCGGGGACTGGCACCTTGCGAACTCCGCCGGGATCAGTAGAGTATGCGCCGCCACTCTCGCCGATGACGCGCCATATCAATCTTGGACCTCGCCAGAGGGCCAGCGACGCGTTTGCCGCACACATGGCGGCGGGATTCGGCGCCCCCGCCGTCTGGCCGGTCCCAACGCAATTGGACACGACAATTTGAAGGAGCGCCTGTTGCGGTCACGTCTCTTAGCCCTTTTGCTCTGCGCGCTTGTGAGCGCTCCCCTCGCGGGGCCCGCCGACGCGGCGAACAAACTCAAGATCGGCGTGCTGAAATTCGGCACCGTCAGCTGGTTGCTCGACACCATTCAGGCCAACGGCCTCGACAAGGCCGAAGGCGTCGAACTCGAGATCATCCCTCTCGCCAGCACCCAGGCGACAACAGTGGGCTTGCAAGGCGGCTCGGTTGACGTCATCGCCACGGATTGGCTTTGGGTCTCGCGCGAGCGGTCAAGCGGCGGCGATTTCACCTTCTCGCCGTTCACGACCGCGCTTGGCGCCATCATGGTTCCGCCCAACTCGCCCATCAAGACCCTGGGCGATCTCAAGGGCAAGAAACTCGGCGTGGCCGGAGGCCCTCTCGACAAGAGTTGGCTCCTGCTTGTGGCTTACGCGCTCCGCACCGCCAATCTCGACCTGAGGACGGAGACCACGCAAGAATTCGGCGCGCCTCCCCTTCTCGCCGAGCGGGCCAAGCAGGGCGAGATCGACGCGGTACTCAATTTCTGGCCCTATGCCGCAAGGCTCGAGGCGGCGGGCTTCACGCAGCTGATCGGCGTTGAAGAGGTGGTGCGCGAGCTCGGCGCCAAGGGCGAGGTGGCCATGGTGGGCTTCGCCTTCAGCGAAGGCTGGGCCAACAAGAATCTTGAGGGAATTCAAGCGTTTCTGCGTGCATCGGCGAAGGCCGACGAGCTGCTCGCGACATCGGACAAAGAGTGGGACCGATTGAAAGCGCTGATGGGAGAGAACGATCCCAACTTCGACGAGGCAACGTTCGAGGCGCTGCGCCGACGCTACCGCGAGGGCATTCCCGAACGGTCCGCAGCCGAGAATGAGGGCGACGCCAAGGTGCTATACCAGTTCCTGCGCGAGCTCGGCGGCGAGAAGCTTGTCGGTCCTGCGACGGAGCTCGCGCCCGGCACATTTTGGAATGGCGACAAATCATGACCGTCATCGACGCGCGCAACGATTCGGTTCAAGGGACGCGAACTTTGAGCGGACCGCTCGTTTCGGCGCTCTCCGTCGCGGGCTTTCTCCTGCTCTGGTTTATTGCCGCCGAGTTGGCACAGAGCCGGCTCCTGCCGGGGCCCGGCGCCGTGCTCAACTATATCTATCAGGAGACCGTGCACGGCGATCTCGTGACCGAACTCGGTATCACGCTGTGGCGCGTCGCAGCGTCCTTCGTCGTGGCAATGTTCCTCGGCAGCGTCATCGGGCTTGCCATGGGTCAGATGCCGGGGCTCAACCGGGTGCTCGATCCTTGGCTGATCGTCCTGCTCAATCTGCCTGCGCTCGTCATCATCATTCTCGCCTATGTCTGGTTCGGATTGAACGAGGCCGCCGCCATCGGCGCCGTTGCTCTCAACAAGATCCCCAACGCGGTCGTCACCTTGCGCGAGGGCGCGCGCGCGCTCGATCCGGGTCTTGACGAGATGGCGCGCGCCTACCGGCTGTCTCCCTTAAGCAAACTGCGCAATGTCACCCTGCCGCAGCTTCAACCCTATTTCGCCGCGGCCTCGCGCTCGGGTCTTTCGCTGATCTGGAAGATCGTGCTCGTCGTCGAACTGCTGGGGCGGCCGAACGGTGTCGGCTTCGAGCTTCACCTCAATTTCCAACTGTTCAACGTGACGGCGATCCTCGGTTACACGCTTGCCTTCGTCGCCGTCATGCTGGCCATCGAATATCTCCTGGTGCAACCCATTGAACGACATTCGACCCGCTGGCGTAACAAGCCGGTTTGAAATCCGGATCGAGGAAAAGACCCACGTCAGCGCCGACGGCACCGCGCTGGTCGCCATCCGGGACTTCGTCCTCGACGTTAAGCCCGGAAGCATGACGGTGCTGATGGGCCCGTCGGGTTGCGGCAAGACCACACTATTGCGCGTCGTCGCCGGTCTCGACGACCGCTTCGCCGGCACTGTCGGCATCCCCTCGGAGGCACGCATCGGTCTCATGTTCCAGGAGCCGCGCCTTCTGCCATGGCGCACGGTGCGGCAGAATATCGAGCTTGTTGTGGCACCCGGTTTCTCGGCGGAGGATCTAGAGCGCCTGGCCCACTCCGTCGGCATCGCCGACATGCTACCGCGCTATCCGCAGGAGTTGTCGCTTGGACTCGCGCGCCGCGTGGCGCTGGCCCGTGCCTTCGCCACCAAGCCCGACCTTCTCCTGCTCGACGAGCCGTTCGTCTCGCTCGACGAGCGGACCGCCGACCGGCTGCGACGCCTCCTGCTCGAAGTGTGGCAGGCGCGGCCCACCACCGCCATCCTCGTCACGCACAATGCGCGCGAGGCGATCCTGCTCGCCGATCAACTGGTTCTGCTCGCGCCGCGCCCCACCCATGTCGTTGCCGTCGAGACCATCACCGTGCCGCAAGCCCAGCGTGACCCCAAGACGATCGACGCGATCCACGCCGATTTCCTGTGCCGCTACCCCGCCAATTTCTCCGCTAACTGAGCCGGTGACTGGCGCTGCCCTGTTCTGACGTTCCTAGCAACCTGTTGGTAAGGCTGGAAATCGGCTTCCGCAGGACGCGCGGAGCCCGTCATACCAGCGAAAGCCGGTATCCAGGACCAAAGCTCCGTGTTCTGCCATTCTGGATTTCGGCTTACGCCGGAATGACGCAAATACGGGTTGCCCCGATATGACGGCCGCGAGCCAGTCAGTCGGCGGCCGCCGCCGCCACCTTGCGCTGCTGAATGCCGAAAGACGGATCGTAAGCCCACACCGACAACGCCAGGAACAGCAGCGTGCACGCGCCGACGATCCCGAGCGCCTGCCAGTTGATCTGGAGGTAGAAGGCGAAACGAATGAGCTCGACCGCCCAGGTGAAGGGATTGTAGAGGCAGATGTAATAAAGCCACAGGCTCCCTTCGCGCATCTTCCACAGCGGATACAGCGCCGACGACGCGAAGAACATCGGGAAGATCACGAAGTTCATGATGCCGGCGAAATTCTCGAGCTGCTTGATGGTGGAAGAGAGGAGCATGCCGAGCGAGCCGAACATCATGCCGGTCAGGATCAGCGCCGGCAGCGCCGCGAGATAGCCGAGCGGCGGCAGCTCCACGCCGCAGAAATAGGCGACAAGGAGAAAGGTGTAGACCTGGAACAGCGAGACCATCACGCCGGCGAAGAGGCGCGACAACAGAAGGAACCAACGCGGCAGCGGCGTGGTGAGCAGTACCCGCATTGAGCCCATCTCGCGGTCGTATACCATCGACAGCGAGCTCTGCATGCCCTGAAACAGCTGGATCATCGCCAGCAAGCCAGGCGTGATGTACACGTCGTAGGTGATGTAGGTCTCGTAAGGAGGAATGATCGAGATGCCGAGCGCCGCGCGGAACCCCGCGGCAAAGATAATCAGCCAGATCAGCGGCCGCACCAGAGCCGCAAAAAACCGCTCGCGCTGCTGCAGGAAGCGCAAGAATTCGCGCCAGACGATGCCGACGAAGGCGCGGGCGTAATGCATGGTGCTCATGCCGCGACGTCCTCTCCCGCGTCGCCGCCGATCAACAGCCTGAAGGCGCCGCCGAGATCTTTGGCTCCCGTCTCGGCCACGACGTTCCTGGCGGTGCCGCGCGCCACGATCTTGCCGCGATCGATCACCAGCAGGTCGTCCTCGGGCTCAACCTCATCGAACAGATGCGTGGCCCACAACACCCCGATCTTGTCGCGCTTGGCGAGCTCATGCACATGCCGGACGATGGCGCGCCGCGTCGGATGGTCGAGCCCGATGGTGGGCTCGTCGAGGAGGAGAAGCTTCGGACTGTGCAGCAGGGCGCGCGCGATCTCGACCCTGCGGCGATGACCGCCATTAAGCGCCCGCACGCGCTCATCGATGCGCTCGGCCATATCCAGCGCCTTGAGAGCGGCGAGCATGCGCTCGTCCGCGTCCTTGCGCTTCAAGCCTCTGAGGGCGGCGAAATAGCGCAAATTCTGTTTGACGGTGAGGTCTAGATCGAGGGTCGGCTGCTGGAACACGACGCCGAGGGGACCGAGCGCCCTTGCACCAAATTCCGAGGCCGACTTTCCGCAAATCTCGATTCGGCCTACGGGCGCATCGAACAGCCTGGTAATGAGCGAGAACAGCGTCGATTTGCCGGCGCCATTCGGTCCGAGCAGTGCCGTGACTTTGCCGGGATAGACCTCGAAGCTCACATCGTCGAGCGCCTGCTTGGCCCCGTACCAATAGGAGACGTGCTCGACTGTAAGGACCGGGGTATGGGAAAACCCGTCCTTGGCGGCTTCTTTCTGCATGGGCGTTCCACGGAGAAGGTCGGCTTGCGACGGGCGCAAGCTGCCCTCGAATCTGCGATTTGAGCCTAGGCCAGAGATAGCGCCGCCTTGGGCCTTTCACAACCCTCGCGCCTCGTCGTCATTCCGGCGTAAGCCGGAATCCAGAGGCGGCAGGCACGGAGCCAGTGGCACTGGATACCGGCTGCGTTAGTCCGGCGTTGGGGGCGTCATTCCGGCGCAAGCCGGAATTCAGTACGACTAAAGGATGGAAGCTCAGCCTTGCGTCTACATTCTCGCAAGCAAGCGAAACGGAACGCTCTATACGGGGGTCACCCGCTACCCGATCCAGCGGATTTGGCAGCACAAGCAGGGTCTTGTCCGGGGCTTCACGAAGAAATACGGCGTCCACCGGCTCGTTTACATCGAGTTACATGACACGATGCCGGCCGCGATTCAGCGCGAGAAGCAACTCAAGGAATGGAAGAGGGCGTGGAAACTCGAACTGATCGAGAGTGTGAACCCGGATTGGCGTGACCTATACGAAGACTTCTGCCGCTAGATTGGGCGCAAATTCCGGCGTACCGGCCTCATTCCGGCGCATCGTCGTCATTCCGGCGTAAGCCGGAATCCAGAGGCGGCAGGCACGGAGCCAGTGGCACTGGATACCGGCTTTCGCCGGTATGACGGAAAGCGGCGTTTAATCCCGGTGCACTGGCGCCATTCCGGCGCAAGCCGGAATCCAGAGGCGGCGGGCACGGGAGCCAGTGGCACTGGATACCGGCTTTCGCCGGCATGACGAAGCCTTCTGCCCGCCTTCGCGGGCATGACAAACGAAAGGGCAATGGCAGCACGATTGCCGCAACAAAAAGAAGCCGCCCCGAAGGGGGCGGCTTCCGTTTTGTTTCGTTCCGAGTTCGGCTTAGAAGAAGATCACGCCGCCGATCTGGAACAGATCCCAGTCGTCGAAGCTCTGATTCACGCGCTGCCTTTTGACACGAGCGTCGAAGACGCCGGGGGCGACGATCTCGGCCTCCTGGACGAACCCAGTAATGTCGACGTCAAGTTCCTGGTGCTGCCACCGTGCCCACACATGCATGGCGGCCGAGTCGATCTCCTGCACCACGCCCAAGCCCCAGCGTTCCGCTTCCGAGCCGGTGACGAAGGCGGCGGTCGCCTGACGAAGCGCAATAGGTTGGAGGTTTGGGGCGACCGTTAGCCTAAACGTGTCGCAGAAGTTGTCGAGGCTCGTCCCACCCAGCCGGTCGAAGCCGGGGCAGAGATTACCAAGGTTGCCCGAGAATTGGTCGTTATATTGACCCCACTCGCCGTACAGGACCGTATGGCCGATCGGGCTGAAGGCCCTGCGGATGAACGGCTTGATGTACCAAGCATCGGTGTCGGGCGTGCCGATATTGAAGAACACCTGTTTAGGAACAAAGCCTATGGGGGCGAGAACTGGGACAAAGCCAGTCACCCCGACGAGGTTACGCGATCCTCCGCCGGCCTCCTCATGCTGATACATACCATAGATACCAACCCCAGAGGGCTTGTGCATAATGCTCCCGCCGAACTGGTGTAGCTGCCCGTCCTCAAGCGTGTCGTTATCCCCGAAGCACTCGTCGGGCGCATTTTCGAGATTAAAGAACCCGCCCCCGAGGGCCTCGACACGGAAGCGGTCTGCGCAGAACCCCCGCGTGAAGCTGCCAGAGTTAATGGCACTCTCCATCCAGGTATACGCATAGGCCGCCGACACCTTGATGCTGTTCCAGTCAGCCGTGTAGAACGCCGCGATATCCCAGAAATTGGCATCCGGTGTCGGTATAACGCCCGCAGCCTGCGTGCTGTAAGTACCATAAGAGGTCTCGAACCTGAAGCCGCCCCAAGTGGGACTGTCATAACGCACGGCGGGCTGTGGCGAACCAAAGCAGTCCACGCCGATCCCGGCCGCGATTCCTTGGCACTGCAGGAAACTGCCCCACGTCAAGCTTGACAGTCCACCCTGGCCCCCTTGGGCGCCCTTAGGCCGCAGAAACATGCTGTTGCCTTCGAACCACACGCCGTTGGACTCGATGACGGTCCCGGAAATATCGGCAAGAACCGCGGGGTTATCCGAGGCCGGGGACAGATAGCCCCAGTTGATCGCGCCGAACGTGTCGCTCTTGATGTAGATATAGGAGTAGAGCGTGCTAATAAAGCGTATCGGGCTCGCGCCCTCCTCATCAAACTGATTTGAGCCAAATCCGAATACACTCGCCGGAGTCGTGACAGTCAGATTGTAACCCGCCGACCAGCCGGGCGAGATCGTCGCGCTGCCGGTGATGGCGAAGCGAGAAGCAAGGTCATCAGGCTTATCGCCAACATAGAAGCTGTCAATGTCGCCGTCGTCCCAGAAGTTCATGGCCTTGACGACCCAACCGGAGATCGTCACCGACACCTTCTTGTTGCCCTTGCGGACGGTCGTCGCTTCGAGCTCGGCCACCCGCTCCTCGAGATCAGCGCAGCAATCGCCGCCGAGATCAGCCGCTTGAACGGGGGTCGCCGTGAATGCGAACCCGCCAAGCGTTAGGCCGAGTGCGGCTGCGATGGCGATGCGGCTGGATGTTTTCGTCAGTCCCCCAAACATGTCCATCTCCACCTTCCCTGATAAATTGCCTAATCCCAAACTCTCGTTTCGAATTCGCCTCTCGGCACCGGTCGGACGAGCCCCCGCCATGGTCTAAGCAGAAATCCCCCGATGAGAGTTCTACTCCTGCTTATACGCGTTCCGCCGGGAAGGTAAATTGCTATCAGCCCAAACCCCGACGTTTTTGGTCTTCTTGTGACATTTCCGCCACGAAAGGAGGGCTGGCCGCTTCCCAAGAGAGGCCCTCGGCGTGGACAAAAAAGGCTTGCTATCAGCGACTTGGGCCAGCGCCGTCGATGCCGTGGAACGTGCTGGTTCGATAGCCGCGCGAGTCGCTCAACATCAAGTCCGGGCGTGTCTGCTCGACCAATTCTTGCGCTGCGCGGCCTCCCATAGCCGCCATCCGATTCTCGCATTCCGGCCCAAAAGACGGGGACGCTGAAGGGGTGATCCGGCCCATCGGCCCCGCCAATTTTGGGCCTCGCGCGCAGCCGAATCCTCGGCTCGGTCCTTGGCGATGGCGTGTGCGGAGGCGTCGCTTGCCGGCCAGGCACCAACATGCAAGCGCGCGAAGCGTGGCGTAAACTGGTGACAGGACGCCTCCTCTGCTACACAGTCGTGACGGAAAGGCGCAAGGACGCGCACCGGGAGGAACGATGGCCGACCAGTCCCCGGAACAAATTCACCTCAAGCATATCAGGGCGCCCGACTATAAGGAGATCGCCGCCGACGGGACTTTGCACAAGATCGTCGATAATCATCTCGTCATTACCTTCTATATCGAAGATTCCCGGGTTACCGGCGAAGTTCTCAGGCGCGACGGCCAAGATCCGCCGAACTACCGCATCGCCGCCATCGAGGAGGAGAAGCAGCGCCTCGACGTGCTGGCCGTGAGGATTCCAACCAAAGCGATTTTGGGCCTCGCCGCGGCCGTCGCCGAACGCCTCACGCAGACAGCCGAGAAGGGGCCGAAATCGGCGAAGAAGTGACGAGCTCTGCGCCTTCACTTAAGCCTTGGAGACCAATCAAAATACGCTCTTCCCCGGGCTCGCCGCGCTTGTGACAAGGTTGCGATTGATGTTACTTAAGCCCTGGGGCCACCGGATCGGGTGGAGCCTATGGGAGCCGTGGAGCGGGGATCCTGCCTTTGAGTGGCGGGCAACCAGTACGAGGCTGCCGGGCCTGGGCAGAGGCCGGTTAAGGTTGAGATGGTCGAGGATTGAATGGATTACGAGTCCCGCTTCCGCCAAAGTCTCGAGGCGCTGCATGCGGAAGGGCGTTACCGGATTTTTGCCGATCTGAAGCGGCGCTGCGGGGCCTACCCCACCGCCGATCATTTTGCCGAAGGTGGCGTCCGCGACGTCACGGTGTGGTGCTCGAACGACTATCTCGGCATGAGCCAGAGCCCCGTGGTCCGGAACGCCATGCACGAGGCGATCGAGGAAGTGGGCGCCGGCTCAGGCGGCACGCGCAACATTTCCGGCACCACTCATTATCATGTCGAGCTCGAGGCCGAGCTTGCCGACCTGCACGGCAAGGAGGCGGCGCTTCTGTTCACCTCCGCCTATATCGCCAACGATTCGACGCTCTCGACCCTGCATCGGCTGATGCCGGGGCTCGTGATCTTCTCCGACGAGAAGAACCACGCCTCGATGATCGAGGGGATCAGGCGCGGCGGCGGCGAGAAGCACATCTTCCGCCATAACGACGTCGGGCATCTGGAAGAGCTGCTGAAGAAGGTGCCGGCGGACAGGCCCAAGATCATCGTGTTCGAGAGCGTCTATTCGATGGACGGGCATATCGCCCCGATCGCGGCGATCTGCGACCTTGCCGAGCGCTATGGCGCGCTGACCTATCTCGACGAGGTTCACGCTGTGGGGCTTTATGGCCGACGCGGCGGCGGCATCGCCGAGCGCGACGGGGTGATGCATCGCATCGACATCATCAACGGCACTCTGGCCAAGGGCTTTGGCGTGATGGGCGGCTACATTGCCGGGACCCGCGCTTGCTGCGACGCCATCCGCTCCTATGCGCCTGGCTTCATCTTCACCACCTCGCTCGCACCCGCGATCGTCGCCGGCGCACTCGCCTCGATCCGGCATCTGAAGCGGAGCGAGATCGAGCGCGCCCGCCACCAGGAGCGGGTCAAGACGGTGAAGCGGCTGATGGGCGAGGCGCGCCTGCCGGTGATGGACAATCCGAGCCACATCGTTCCGGTGATGGTGGGGGATCCGGTTCACTGCAAGGCGGTGACCGACACGCTGCTCACCAAGTACCGGATCTACGTGCAGCCGATCAACTACCCGACCGTGCCGCGCGGCACCGAGCGCATGCGCTTTACGCCCTCGCCGGTGCACGGCAACGCGCAGATCGCGGCGCTGATCGCCGCGCTGCAAGAGCTGTGGATGGCCTGCCCGGTCGCCAACGGCAAATATGTGAGGCTCGCCGCCGAGTAGCTTGCTACCAAGTAGCTTGCTACCGAGTAGCTCGCTACACCGTAGCTGGATCAGCCTAGCCGCTATCCGACTCGAGGCTTGCGAAGCTCCAACACGCCGCCCCTGATTCCGCCCTTATATCCGTGCTTTGCCGGGCGGTTCTCGTTCTCGCTAACCACGCTCAGGCGGGCTCCCAGAGGGTCTAACATCTCTCGCATGCCGGGAAGTGAGTGTGCCCAGCTCTGACGCGAGAGCTGATACGTCTTGTCGTCGCTCCACTTGCCGGCCACCAGCGCCGTTCCCGAACCATTCACGATGGCGAGGATATTTCGGAAATATTCATCCAGTTCGGCGGGATGAACGTGAATGAGCACGGCCACTGAGAAGAGAAAAGCTGGTTTGCTTTCGGCCGCCTCCTTGACTGTATCAGGCGAGATGACACGAAGCTTGGGTTGCTTCTCACGGATCAGCTCGCGACCAACGAGACTTGCGCCGGTGTCAAGCAAGGACTGGTCGATATCGAGGCCCCAATAGCGGCCCGGGCTCAGAAAGCGCATCGCGTGAACGCCGACGCGTAGCGTTCCGCATCCGTAGTCAACGCAAACGTCATCGGGTGTAATGCCGAAGCTCAATAAATGCTTGAACGTGGCTTTGCCGGCCTCACCGAAGGCGCCATCACGCAAATTTTCGCCAAGAGTTGGATGTATCCGGCGCGTCTGAATATCGTTCCGCACGATCGAGGCAAAATAATCTTTGAACGTCGCCCCGGGATGGCGTCGCTGCCAAATGCGGAACTGCGTGTTCTGGACCGCCAGCTTGATCGTCCTAAGGATCCGCATATGCCGTCCGAAAGGAGAGGAGAATAGCACCTTAATGGCACGATCTAGCGCGGGCGTCGACCTGTGAGCTGCAATTGGACATGCTGGAGACGCGGTTTGCTGAGAAGGAATGGCGTAGCCAGTTCCGATCGGTTGCGTCAGCGCGTCACCTCCGGCTCAAGGAGCCCAACAACTGGACCCGCTACAGCCCCTGAGTCTGTCAAGTAACGCCCTTAATGAAGTCAGATCGGTCGCGTATTCCGCAGCCTTCGCTTTATTCTGCAATTCGTACGGGTCAATAGACAGATCGTAAAGCTCCTCGAATTCTTTGTACTTCACATATTTCCTGGTCGCAGTTCGGACCGCAGCGAGTTTGTGGTGAAAGGTCTCCACGAGAATTGCGCTTCGCCAGGGCACTACCGGGTTTTTGAACAAGGGTGATAGTGAGCGGCCGTCGGGTGTAATGCCGGGCGTGACACTCGCAAGCTGCTCAATGGTCGCCACCACATCAAGATTGTTGACCAGCTGACTGCGTGTTTCGTTCTTCGGGATACCAGGACCTCGCATCACAAGTGGCACCTTAATAGAGGCATCATATGGCATCCCTTTGCCAAACATCCGGTGATCGCCGAAGCTAAACCCATTGTCGGACGTGTAGATGATGATGGTGTCATTCAACTTGCCTGTGCTCTGCAAAGCGTCGACCACAGCCTCTACGAGATCGTCCACGGACAACAATGTTTGGAGCATTTGCCGATAGCCGTTTTGGAGTTCCTCGATTTTCATCTTGTCCAAAGGGGGGAGTTCACTAATTATTTGCGACTTTTGGCTGACGTCTTGCTCATTGAAGGCCGGACTCATCGGAAGCTTGATGTCCGCAAAGGCATGTTCGTACTTCCGCGCAGGAGTCCATGGCTTGTGCGCAGCCTTGGGTGCAATCAACATAAAGAGTGGCGCCGTCGTTTGAGATTGTTCTCGAATGAAGCCTACTGCCCGATCTCGCAAGACATCAGTCGAGTAAACATCGCCGGCTTTAGCGAGCTTCCCATTTTCGTTGATTGTGAAACCGTAATAGGGATTGCGCTCTGCGAATGCGAACCAAAGGTCCCAGCCCTGTGGCACCCACGTCCTCGGATCGACTTCGACGCGTGGGACAACGTCGCTGGCGAAGCTCCATCCAAAGCGTTGGGCTAAGGCTTGAATCCAGCTCGGCTTGGGTGGGTCAATTTCCCCATACCGATTTATGTACTTGCCGAGGAACGCCGTACGATAGCCTGCTGCCTGAAGCCAAACTGGCAGCGTATTTCCTTCCAATGACTTGAATTTGTGCCACGCTCGTTCGTTATCCATGATTCTATGGTTATGCGTCGCCTGTCCCGTCAGAAATGATGCTCGGCTAGGAGCGCAAAGCGATTGATTCACGAAGCTGTTGGTGAAGGTAACGCCTTGCTCTGCCAAAAGCGATTGCACCTTCGGCATATGATTTATCGAACCGGTGCCGTTTTGATCGTCTGTCAGAACCACGACTACGTTGGGACGCGCCGTCACCCCGCCTGAGATAACGATTGCGCTTGCGCATACCATCCAGAAGAGTGCAATTCGCATTCGGACGCCCCTTAGCTTTAGCGGCGTTGTAGAGGGTGGTTCTGAGTGTAGTTGAACCCGACCCTAGAAGGTTAGAGGCACGCATGCAATTGCTCACCGGTCAGGCGAAATGAGAAGCTTGAGGATGTTTCGCGTTTGCTCGATACTGATATCAAGCCGCTCCCATAAACGCCACGAAGCCCTCTCAAGATGCAACATTCGAGCGATAAGGCAAGGTTGCGCACTGTACTCGCTTTGATTGGCCTCGCCTTAATTCTAGCCATTTCGGCATGGCTTGAACTAAGCCGACTAACGTCTGAACCAGTTGTGAAGAGTGCGCGTCAGAACCTCACAATTGCGTTTAACGTCGCCAAGAGCGGCACCTACTCCCTATCGGAGACCGCTAACAAGATGCCCACAATGAAACGTGAGCCTCTTCCTGTCCTAGTGCTGGCGGCGTGGATGCTTGTTTCAGCGCCCATGGATGAGGCTTCAAAGGCGTCCGACCTCAATCAAGGCGAGACAATCCGACGCCTGAAAATGATAAATATCTTCTGGGTCTCAATCATAACCGTGATTGCTTTTTTTGTGGTCTTTTCTCTGACCGGCTCGGTCTTATTTGCGCTTCTAGCCGCCGCGGTCCAAGCGCCGCTCCTCCTTGATGTCACGGGCACTTTTGATGGTCTGAAGACCGAACTGGCAGCCGCATGCTTGATCCTTGCGTCATGCTACATGATGGCGCTTTTAGTACAGCGGATGAGCGGTTGGCTTGCCCTAGCGGCGGGAATCGCTGCGGGTGCGGCCGTGCTGACGAAGACCATTATTCTCTACACGCTCCCGATTGTGGCGCTCGTCCTCGCGATACTGATCTATGTCAAGCAACGCTCAACCGCCAAGAGCCTCTTTGCCGGGATCGTCTTCTTGCTTGGCGCACTTGTCGTTACAGGTCCTTGGCTAATGCGGAACGCAGTGGTTCTCGATGAACCGCGCATCTCGACCAGGGCAGGCTTGGTGCTATACGAGCGTATGCTTCTCGACAGTATGACGCGTGAAGAATATTGGGGATCGTTCTACGCCTGGGCGCCATCGAGCGTCAAACGCCTCTTCGAAGCGGCATTCGGGTTTAAGCGGTCAGATCTCGAGGCTGGCGGCACACTTCAGCGCCTCAATCGAATCCATCGGCCGGAAGACGACATCGCTAAAGATGAGGGGCGGCCCGAACTTTCGTCGAATTATCACTCCAAGGTCTATTCGGAGCGGAAACGCCAAAGCATCAATTTCGCGCGCCAGGGGTCCGGCAATTCGGCGATCCTGATCGAGGACGCCATGGAGAGGGATGCCAAAAATTGGATTTTGAACCATCCGCTCGATCACATAGCGCTGATGGTGCCGCTGGCGTGGCGCGGGATGTGGATACCTGGATTAACTGCCGGCTGGTCATTCATCCTCATACTTTCTCTCTTTGCCCTCCCTGCGCTGGGTTTGCTTACCAGACGCTGGGAATTGATTGCGTTCGTTGTGCTGCCAATAGCAGTCTTTGCTATTTTGACAGGCACGACCCACCACCTACCTCGTTTCACTATACCGCTGGTTCCAGCTATGATCGTCAGCGCTGTCGTGCTGTCGCAGCCGATTCTGTCCTACCTCTCGACCTGGAGAATAGTTAGCCGCGTCACGGCCTCGTTCCGACTGCTGCTGCTGAAGATTGGCCAGTCGTCGCGTTTGATGCAGAATCCTCCCTCGCAGTTGCCGCAGCCGTCAGGCTTGCGACAGGAGTGACCATTGTGAACTTAAGTTCGGCGCACACCATGCGCGATGATGAGCGAGCGGAGCGCGCGGCCGTGAGGGCAGCGACCACGAATCTCACACGTGACTCTCGCGCTTATTGGATCGAATATCGTGCTCACATCCCCAGGAAGACGGCACGGACGAAGTCGCGATAGAGCATCACCTGCCGCGGCAGCGCGTCCTTGTCCTTGACCACCTTCGACAGAATGATTCCCCCGTCGGCGATGACCGAGAGCATGTCGGCGAGATTGTCAAGGTCGATCGGAATCCGCGGCGGATAGCGCGCGGCGATTACGGTGAGCCGTTCGCGGAACCGCTTGCGCCAACCGAGCACAGCCGCGCGGTTGAGTTCGCGCACCTCCCTATCGAATAGACGATCCTGATAGCAGTAGGAGGCGACGAGGCAGCCGGGGTGGCCACCGGGCAGATCGGCCATCAGCTCAGATAGCATTTTGAGGCCGACCAAGAACCCGTGGAGCGGATCCTCGTTCAGCTCGTCGGCGCGCGCAAAGATCTCGTCGAACAGTTTGTCCTCGCGCTCGATGTAGCGAACGAGCAGCGCTTTCGCGAGCTCCCCCTTGTCTCTGAAGTGATAAAAGAATCCGTTTTTTGTGAGACCGACCGCGGCGATCAGCTCGTCGATAGAGGTGGCCGCGAAGCCCTTGTCGAGCACCGCGGCCTCGGCCGCGGCGAGGATGCGTTCGCGCGTGTCTCCGCCCTTGCGCTGCCGCACATCCTGCATGGCTCTCTCCAGCCGGACTTTACCACGAGTGCAGTTGACGGGCCCTCCTGACCGCGCGGCACGTCGGCGCCGATCTTGGTGCCGACCCTCCATATCTCTGATTCGCCTTGAGAATCTGTCGCTGACCGTCAGTTCGGCGGGTTATAAACGGCTTGAGCAAAAGCGCTTTCGGCGCCAAAGACTGCACCACGAGTTCACTAGCGGAGAGTGGCCGCCGATCACACCTTCCCGCCATCCCGGCGCCCCCGCGCCACCCCAGCTCTGGAGCTTCGACATGACAAGAAACAGCCACGCCAAATATCGCCACCGGCTGCCGCAACAGGACGGCGGTCTGTTCCTCACCGACGGCGGACTTGAGACGACGCTGATCTTCCACGACGGTTTCGATCTACCGATGTTCGCGTCCTTTGTGCTCACCGAAAGCGAACGGGGCCGTGCGGCGCTCCGCGCCTATTTCGAGCGTTATGTCGCCATGGCCGTGCACCACGGCATCGGCTTCATCTTGGAGAGCCCGACTTGGCGCGCCAATCCCGATTGGGGTCAGAAGCTCGGCTACGACAGGAACCGGCTCGCCCGCGCCAACCGCGCGGCAATAGCGATGATGCGCGACATTCGCGACGCCGGCGAGACGGCGCGCACGCCGCTCGTCATCAGCGGCAACATCGGGCCACGCGGCGACGGCTACGATCCCGGCGCGCTGATGAGCCCCTCGGAGGCCGAGGCCTATCACGCCTGGCAGATCGGCATCTTCAAGGAGGCAGGCGCCGATCTGGTGTCGGCCTTCACGCTCACCAACGTCAATGAAGCGATCGGCGTCGCGCGCGCGGCGAAAGCCGCCGGCATGCCATGCGTGATTTCCTTCACGCTCGAAACCGATGGCAGGCTTCCGACCGGGGAGTCTCTTGCCGCAGCCATCGAGGCCGTGGACCGGGAGACGGACCGCGCACCCGCGTACTACATGATCAATTGCGCCCACCCCGATCATTTCAGCGCAGTGTTGCAAGATGCTCCGGCGCTGAGGGAACGGCTGCGCGGACTGCGGGCCAATGCCTCGCGCATGAGTCACGCCGAGCTCGACAATTCCACCGAGCTCGACGCCGGCGATCCGCACGAGCTCGGCGAGCTTTATGCCGCGTTGCTGCGCCGCTTCCCGCGCATCAACGTGTTGGGCGGCTGCTGCGGCACCGACCACCGGCATGTCGGGTGCATCTCGACCTCGTGTCGGGACCACTCGCATCGCCCGGCCACCGGGCTTGCGATTCAAGCGGCCGAGCAGCGCATGGCCTGCGTAGGTTTTCCGGCATAGGTGTTTCCTCGTCATTCCGGCGTAAGCCGGAATCCAGAGGGGCACGCACAGCGCTTGCGGCACTGGATACCGGCTTGCGCCGGTATGACGGAGAATGTCGGAGAAGCGGCGCAAGCGGCTCAGGCGTCGTGGCGGTAGATGCGGTAGAAGCCTGTGGGTCGCGGAAGATTTCGCGCGCGCTTGAGAAATCGATGAATGTGGATGTTCATTGTCCCCTGAGGCTCCGCGCTGCTCGATGAGGCATCTTGCCTTGGCCCTCGTTTGCACAAAAGCTGGCAAGTTCCAGAGCCTTCCGAGCCGGTCCTGGCAGGGCGACAGCACCTCCGGCGGTAACCCCTCGCACGACGCGATCTTTTCGGCCTTAGCACGCGCGGAACGCCGCGACCGGCGCGCTCACGCTGACCCGCGGGCTCATGCTATGCTTAACGCTCGAGAGCGTACTCGGTCAGCCTCCCAACCCCCCGACGTCTACAGGAGAGTCCTATGGGTAACGACGCATTCATGAAGCCGGAGATTCCGGAGCCCATGCGCGATCTCATGAAGATGAGCATCGAGCAGACCAAACAGGCGTTTGAGACTTTTGTCTCCGCCAGCGAAAAGACCTGGAAGTCGCTTGAGAGCAGCTCGCAAAGCAGCCGCACCACTCTTTATTCGCTGAACGCCAAGATCGCCGAGATCACCCGCCGCAACGCCGAGGCGAATTTCGCGCTCGCGATGAAGCTCGCCGAGGCCAAGGACCTCAATCAGGCCATCGATCTGCAAAGCGAGCATGTGCGCAAGCAGATGGAGAACTTCATGCATCAACTGGAAGAGGTGCGCGACTTGACGGCGCAGATCGTCCAGGATGTCACGCCTGCGCTTCGTGTCGACGGCGGAAGCGCCAAGAGCGCTCCATCCGCTCCATCGAACTTGAGCGCCGCCCGTGGCGCTTCGCCGGGCATCAGCGCCGGGCCGTCCCCCGCACAATCGAGCAGCAGCGCCCGCGGCGAGGCCGGGAGAGCCAATTAGCGCGCCTGAACTCCCAAATGTCGAACGGTGAAGCGTCCGCATTGCCGAAGACGATCGCGTTGCCTGCCTGGGCGTCGTTCTTCTTTGCGAAAGATGATAGAAGCGAGCGGCCCACGCCCACCGCTCGCCCATGATCGAGACGTTTTTCACGGCCTTCACCACGTTCTTTGCCGTCATCGGTCCGATCGATACGGCGGTGCTGCTTGCCTCGCTCACTCCCAACATGACCCCCGCAGAGCGCCGGGCGATCTCGGCGAAGGCGGTGTTCATCGCCACCATCATCATTCTTCTCTTCGCGCTGGTCGGGCAGCCGGTGTTGACACAGCTCGGCGTGTCACTCGCGGCTCTTCAGACCGCTGGCGGCATCATCCTCTTCGCGATCGCGCTCGAGATGACGCTGGCGCGGCGTCCGGGTCCGGCCGCGGCGCTTTCCCCGCGGGAAAGCGAGGAGGCCGAGGACAAGGCCGAACGTCATGCCGAGATTGCCGTGTTCCCTCTCGCCACGCCCCTGCTCGCGGGCCCAGGAGCGATGACCTCGGCCATCGTTCTCGCCGCCGGCACCAAGGGCGATGTCAGCCTCATAGGCGCCGTCATCGCCGCAATCATCGCGGTGATGGCCGTCACCCTCGTCCTGCTTCTGCTCGCCCAAGAGATCCATCACCTGATCGGGCTGACAGCGCGGAAAGTGATCGTGCGGGTTTTCGGCGTCCTGCTTGCCGCACTCGCGGTGCAATCGATCTTCAACGGCCTCGCTCAGGCCAACATCTTCGGCTAGGCGGAGCCGCCATTCATAGGAGGCGTTCATGCGCGTCGTTCAAGTCGCAAAGCCCAATGCTCCGCTCGAGCTTGTGGAGCGCCCGGTGCCGGAGCCGGGCCCGCGCGAAGCGCGGATCAAAATAGAGGCGTGCGGCGTCTGCTATAGCGATTCTTATGTGGTGACAGGCACATATCCTGGGGTGCGTTATCCCGCCGTGCCGGGTCACGAGATCGCTGGCCGCATCGATGCGCTCGGATCGGAGGTCAAGAACTGGCGCGTCGGGCAAAGAGTCGGCATCGGCTGGTTCGGCGGCAATTGCGGAACCTGTCCCCGCTGCCGTCGCGGCGACTTCATCACCTGCCGCAACCTGAGGATTCCGGGCATTCATTTCGATGGCGGGTATGCCGATTACATGGTGGCGCCCATCGAGGCCTTGGCGTCAATCCCCGACAATCTCGATGCCGTCCGCGCGGCGCCGCTCCTTTGCGCCGGCATCACCACCTTCAACGCGCTCCGCAATGCAGGCGCGCGGCCCGGGGACGTCGTGGCGATCCAGGGCATCGGCGGGCTCGGCCATCTCGGCGTGCAGTTTGCGAACCGGATGGGATTTCATACCGTCGCGATCGCGCGCGGAGGCGACAAGGGGAACCTGGCGCGCGAGCTCGGCGCTCATCTTTATATCGACAGCGAGACGCAGGACGCCGCAAAGGAGCTGATGGCGCTCGGCGGCGCGAAGGTGATCCTCGCCACCGCGACAAGCGGCAAGGCCATGACACCGCTGATCGATGGGCTTGGCGTCGACGGCACGCTGATCGTGGTCGGCGCCTCGCCCGAACCCATCGAAGTGAACTCCTATCACGTGATCGGCGACCGGCGCGGCGTGCGCGGCTGGCCATCGGGCACTTCGGTCGATTCGGAGGACACGATGCGCTTCAGCGCTTTGACCGGGGTTGCGGCGATGATCGAGACTTTTCCGCTCGCCCGTGCTGCAGAAGCCTACCAGCGCATGCTGAGCGGCAAGGCTCGCTTCCGCGTCGTTATCGTCCCTTGATAGCGAAGTCTTGGGGCGTTTTAGAGCCGGTTCGGCGACTTCCCGATCTTTTTCCTTGCCGCCAATTCAGGTACTCGCGCAGCGCCTGGTTGATGCGAGTCTGATACCCTCGGGCAGAGCTTCTTTTGAACCAAGCGATGACATCCGCGTCGAGACGAAGAGTGAGTTGCTGTTTGATCGGCCGATAGAAAAGACCCCGCTTGGCCTCCGACCAATCGAGAACCTCCGGCGCGTCGGACGTATCGATCGCGCTGTCGGGCAGCGCTGAAAGAGCCGTCAGCTCTGCCCGTTGTTGGCGCGTCAGCGGTTTCCGCGTCATCGATTTCCGCTTCAGCGATCTAGAAGTCTTCTTCTTCATAGGCTCTCCTTTCCCGCGCGGTCGCTTTACGGGCGCTAATGATTCGACCGACCTCTTGGCTCCCTTCGGGCCACGTGTGGACTACAAGCAGGTACGCGGGTCCAACTCTTCCAATTGTCTGCCAGCGATCGCCGTCCGAATCAGCGTCCGCCCTTGATAGGTGGAGCGGGTCATCGAACACGAAGGTGGCTGTCTCAAATGAGACGCCGTGCTTAGAGCGGTTTTTTGCAGCCTTGTCCGGGTCCCATGTCCAGCGCATTCGTAACTACAAATATGGAGTTACGGTCGCCCGGTCAAGCCGGGCGATGAAAATGATAGGAGGTGCTGACGCCCGATCGGCTACTCGGCGGGCGCGGGACGCTGCACTTTTTGCGCGCGCGGTGGCCTCGCGAATTTCCGCACGACCACGTAGAACACCGGCGTGAATATCAGCCCGAACAGGGTGACGCCGAGCATCCCGTAGAACACCGCAGTGCCGAGCGACTGGCGCATCTCCGCGCCGGCGCCGGTTGCGATCACCAGAGGCAGAACGCCCAGGATGAAGGCGAACGAGGTCATCAGGATCGGGCGCAGGCGCACGCGCGCCGCTTCGGTGGCGGCCTGGAATCGGTCCTCGCCATGCTCCTCGTTCTGCTTGGCGAACTCGACGATCAGAATCGCGTTCTTCGCCGCAAGCCCGATCAAGACGACGAAGCCGATCTGGGCGAGGATGTTCACGTCCATTCCGCGCGCCAGCAGCCCACTCACCGCGGCGAGCAGACACATCGGCACGATGAGGATGACCGCGAGCGGCAGCGTCCAGCTTTCGTATTGTGCGGACAGCAGCAGGAATACGAACACCACGGACGCGAGGAAGACATAGATCGCCGTGTTGCCCGCGAGCTTCTCCTGGAAGGCGATCTCCGTCCAAGAATAGGCGTAGCCCGCAGGCAACGTGGCCCGCGCGATCCGTTCCATGGTCGTGAGCCCATAGCCCGTCGAGTAACCCGGCTTGGTGCCGCCCTGGACGGCGGCCGAAGGAAACAGGTTGAAACGCTCGATGCGGTACGGCCCGGTGATGTTGCGGAAGGATGCGACGGAAGAGAGCGGCACCATCTCGCCGTTTACGTTCCGCGTCTTCAGCTGGCCGATGGCATGGAGATCCTGGCGAAAGTCGCCATCGGCCTGGGCCGTGACCCTGTAGGTGCGCCCGAGGAAATTGAAGTCGTTGACGTATTGCGATCCGAGATAGACCTCCAGCGTCTGGAACACCTGGTCGGTGTTGACACCGAGCATCTCGGCGCGGACGCGGTCGATATCGGCATAGACCTTCGGCGTGCGCGTGTTGAAGGTGGTGAAGACGTTGGCGAGGCCCGGCTCCTGGGCGGCCGCCGCAACAACGTCGAGCGCCACCGCTTCGAGCTCTGCCGGCTCGCCGCCCCCGACATCTTGCACTTGCATCTTGAACCCGCCGGTGGTGCCGATGCCGCGCACGGGCGGCGGCGAGACGCTGACAATGAAGGCATCTTGGATGGCGGCGTATTTCGTGTTCAGGGCGAGAATGAGGGACTGCGCGCTCTGGCCTTTTTTTGCGCGCTCTTCGAACGGGTCTAGCGGCGTGAACACCACCGCGGCGTTGGGCGCTGTGGTGAAGGTCGCGCCGTCGAGACCGACAATGGGCACGGCGTGGGCGATGCCCGGCGTGTCGAGTACGAGCTTCGTCACCTTGCGCGCCACCTCGTCGGTGCGCGTGAGCGAGGCGCCGGGCGGAAGCTGGATGATGTTGATGAGATAGCCTTGGTCCTGCGCGGGGATGAAGCCGGTCGGCGCCTTGATGAACTGATAGGCCGTGAGCCCGATCAACCCGCCATAGACGATCAGCATGAGCAGCGAGACGCGCACGAGCCTGCCGGTGAGCGCGCCGTATCGCGAGGAGATCCACTCGAACGCGCGGTTGAACCCGGTGAAGAAGGCCCTGATCGGCCGGGTGAAGATGCTTCTCTTCTCCGGCGCCGCTTCGTGCGGCTTGAACAGAAGCGCGCACAGCGCCGGACTGAGAGTAAGCGAAACAAGTAGTGAGATCGCCGTCGCCGTGGCGATCGTCACCGCGAATTGACGGAAGAACTGGCCGGTGATGCCGGTGATGAAGGCAGCCGGAATGAACACCGCCGACAGCACGAGGGCGATCGCCACCAGCGCCCCGCCGACTTCCTCCATGGTCTTGTAGGCGGCTTCGCGCGGACTTAATCCCTCGCGGATGTTGCGCTCCACATTCTCCACCACGACGATGGCGTCGTCGACCACGATGCCGATGGCGAGCACGAGGCCGAACAGCGTAAGATTGTTGAGCGAGAAGCCAAGCGCCGACAGGACGGCAAAGGTGCCGATCAGCGAGACCGGAATGGCGACGATGGGAATGATCGACGCCCGCCAGGTCTGCAAGAATAGGATGATCACCACCACCACGAGGACCACCGCCTCGAACATTGTGGTGATGACCGCTTCGACCGATTGTGAGATGAAGACCGTCGGATTGTAGACGATGTCGTAGCGGAGCCCGTGCGGGAAAGACTGCCCCAAACCGGCCATGGCCTTTAGGACCTGGTCCGCCGTGGCCAAAGCGTTGGAGCCAGGCCGCTGGAAAATGCCCAAGGGGATCGCCACCCGCTCGTCGAGGTAGCCGCTGCGGTTATAGTCGGCGGCCCCGAGTTCGACGCGGCCGACGTCGCGAATGCGCACCACCCGCCCGTCCGACTCCGACTTCACGATGATATTGCCGAACGCTTCGGCGGTGGTGAGCCGCCCCTGCGTTTCGACATTGAGCTGGAAAGCGCCGGGCTTGGGCACCGGCGGCTGATTGATGACGCCGGCCGCGACTTGCACGTTCTGGCCGCGGAGCGCGGTGATCACGTCACCGGCAGTCAGATCGCGCAGCGCGAGCTTGTCGGGATCGAGCCAGATGCGCATCGAATAGTCGCGCGCGCCGAAGATGGTGACGTTGCCGACCCCGTCGATACGCGCGAGCACGTCCTTCACATGCAGGGTGGCATAGTTGGAGATGTAGAGCAGGTCGCGCGAGCCGTCGGGCGAGCTTAGATGGATCACCATCATCAGGTCGGGCGATTGCTTGGTGACGGTGACGCCGATCGCCCGCACCTCCTCGGGCAGACGGGGCAGCGCCGTGCTGACGCGGTTCTGCACCAGCACCTGCGCCGTATCGAGATTGGTCCCAAGCTTGAAAGTCACCGCGAGCGCCATGCTGCCGTCGCTCGTCGATTGCGAGGTCATGTACAGCATGTTGTCGACGCCGTTGATCTCTTGCTCGAGCGGCGTTGCGACCGTCTTGGCCACGATTTCGGCGGAGGCGCCGGGATAGCTCGCATTCACCGAAATCGAGGGCGGCGCGATCTCGGGATATTGCGACACGGGGAGGTTGAAATACGCCACCCCGCCGATCAGCGTGATGAGAATGGAGATGACCGCCGCGAAGATCGGCCGGTCGATGAAGAAGTGCGAGAAGTTCATGAGGGCGGCACGCCTTGCATCGCCGCTGGCGCGCCGATCGTGCCCTCCTCCGGGGTGACCTTGCCGCCGGGCCGCGCCCGCAACAGCCCATTGATGATGACCCGATCGTCGGGAGTGATCCCGCTGCGGATGATACGCAAACCGTCATCGGTGACAGCCCCGAGCTCGACCTGCTTGGGTATCACGGTGCCGTCGTCGGCGACGGTAAACAGGAGCTTGACCGACTGGTCCGTGACCACTGCGGCATCCGGCACCAGGATGGTCGGACGCAACTGCGACATCGGCACGCGCACCCGGCCGAACTGGCCGGGGGTGATGAACAGGTCCGGATTGGGAAAGGCGGCACGCACGCGGATCGTGCCCGATGAGCGGTGATATTGGTTATCGACGAAATCTATTGTGCCCTTGAGTGTCCAATCCTTCTCGTCCATGAGCTGGCCTTGGACCTCGACAGTGTTTTCCCGCGCCGATTTGATCTCGCCCCTTTGCACCAGCCGCTTATAGGTCATGCCGTCGCCTTCGCTCACATTGAAGGTGAGCCAGATCGGATCGAGGGAAACGATGGTGGTGAGCAGCGTGGTAGTGCCGCTGGTCCCGCCCGTAATCAGATTGCCGATGCTGACTTCGTGGCGGCCCATGCGGCCCGAAACCGGGGCGGTCACCCGCGTGTAATCGAGATTGAGCTGGGCCTGGTTGACCGCCGCAATCGCCGCATCCCGCGACGCCGTGGCGATGGCGACCTGTGACACGCGTTCGTCATAGGTCTCCTTTGTGGCGTAGTCGTTCTTGCGCAGCTGTGCGGTGCGATCGAGCTGGGCTTGGGCGAGTTGCAGTTGCGCTTCGGCCTGAGCGAGCTGGGCCTTGGATGTCTCAAGCGCAAGCTCGAATGGGCGCGGCTCGACGACGAAGAGGAGATCGCCCTTCTTGACCAACTGGCCGTCGGCGAAATTGACCGATTCGAGATAGCCGCTGACCCGGGCGCGAACCTCGACCGATTCCTGCGGCTCGAACTGGCCGGTGAAATCGTTCCACTCCTCCATCTCCTTAACCAGGGGCTTGGCGACGGTGACGGGGGGCGGCGGCGGCGCGGCCTCGGCCTGCGGCTCGATCTGCCAGAAACCCCAATAGTGATAGAGCAAGGCGGCGGCGGCAATGGCGAGGAAGAGAAAGATGATGCGGGCCGAGCCCACGCTACGGCGTCCGGGCGCGGCTTCGGCCGGTGGCGGCGCGGTGCGCGACGGAACTGCTTCTGCCTTGCCTGAAGCAGGCCCTGGCGACGCCGGCGAACCGGCGTCGTCTTGCTCTTCGTCTCCGTCGCGGTCTCGTCCGCCGTTCCGATTTCGCCTTTCGATCATGACCGCATCTTATGCCATACGGGCTTCAGGCGCTTAGTCCTTGAATGTAAGGACTGCCGAGGGGGCTAGCCAAGCGCTGCGGCGAAAGCGAGCTTCGACCGGCTTCGAGCCAAGGAAAATCGCCAATCGTCGCGCCCTGTCATTCTCGCCCATCCTGCCTCTGTCGGCAAACTCAGCGCCTGCTCTCAATTCACATTTTTGTGCCTTTTTTCGCTTCTTCCCCCAAAAAGGTGAATGCATCGTGTGACTTTAGCCCCTTCCCCGCCTACGCAATGATGCCCCGGGATCGGGCCGAACGAACCGAGCGAGACAGGGAATGGCCTTTGGCGCCCACGTCATGACCCGAACAAGCTTCGCCGTGTTCATGGCGATGGCGCTGCTCCTCGGCGCCTGGGCGGCCAAAGCTCAACGCGCCGAACCTGCAAAAGCGGCGGCCTGGCGCCTCGGCGACCGTCTGAGCCTCGCCGCTCTCCTCTACGCGAAAGGCGGCCAGGACCGCAGCGTCGATCAGTTCCTCTCGAGCATCAAACCGCTCGCCCAAGCCATGGACATCGCGATTGCGCCCTTCCCGCCCCGCGCCGCCACCGTCATCGACACCTATACCAACGCGATCCACTACCTGATCGAGGGCGGCGGCGCCGAGACCGGGCGCGCGCTCTCGCGCAAATTCGGCAAGGAGGCCGGTCTCCTCTACGAGGTCGCGGTCAAATCCAATCTGCTGCTCCTGCTTTACGAGCCGGGTGACGATCAGGGCATCGGCGGCGTCATCAAGTCGCGCATGAGCGAAGCCGGACTGCCGGAGAGCCTGTGGATGGGCGTGGTCAATGCCATCGACAACAAGGCCTCTGAAGCCGAGCTCAAGGATGCCGTCCTCAAGATGCACGAGGAGGTGGCGTCCTATCTCGCCGCGCGGGCCGAATAGGCCGCAGGGATCGATCAAGTAAGTACCAACGAAAACCCGCCAAGACTTACTCTTGGCCCTCTAGCGGACATCCTTGGGTTACTGAGATAAGATGTCCTGCAGAGCTACACCCGGCCAGTACTGACGCGGTGTCACCCGAAGACTCTGCCGTCAAACAAGCTGCCCAGAGGACCCTTCGTGGAAGCTCTTCTGATTCTAATCTTCGCGCTAATACTTCTGCTTGGGGCGATCGCCGTTGGCGCCTCTGTCGGCAGACTAGTGGCGATCGCTGTTGGATCCGTGCTCGGCAGATTGTCTCAAGTGGTGCGCTTCCGGGGGTTTGGTTCTGCCAAGCCGAGCGATCGCGCACCCAGTAGCCCTTCCCTTACGATCGAACCGCAGACGCTCTCGGCTCGACTGCACGAGCTGGAGAGTCGCTTCGCTGCGTTCGGATTGAATGCGGCCCATCCCAGTGCGCTGAGCACGCATCCCGAATTTCAGGAAGCGAGTCGCTGCCTGGCCGCTCCCGACGTGTCGCTCGATGTCGTCCTACAATATGTCGAGGGAGCGAATGGGGGCCTGGCCTGCGCTGCTCTCGCGGCGCTCAGGCAGCGGTCCGATCGCAGTCGGGCCATTGAGCGAGTGCAAACGCATTGCGGCAACTTCAGCGCCTGGCCGATGTATTTCGCGCTGGATTTCCTCGCCGAAGACGAGCCACGCGTGCCAGTTGGCGCCCCGTTGGTCGGCGCAAAGGAATGGTGGGCGGATAATCCGTTTATGCCGCTCATAGTCCGCGACTACTTCGCGCGCCGCACGGAGCTCGGCGATACCGCAACATTTGGACCGGCGCTGCGCTCGCCTCTTGCTTCATCGTTCGACACAATTCGGAAATTTCTTCAGCGCATCACGCATCCGTTTGCTGCGACGCTCATCGCAGAGCTCGACGTTACCCAGCCCCCGGCCGAGCCGTCCGGCGTTTTGACCTCGACCGGCCGGTTTTGGAGTCATGAGCATGCGCGCGAAATTCTGATCACGCCGGATGCGTGGCAGAAAATTCTCGCAACTGCCGAAAGGATGCTGCAGCAAGCTCCCCCGCGCTCGCTGCTGATCACCGGCGAACCGCTGGTCGGCAAGACGTCCTTGCTACGGCTGCTCGCTGAGCGCGTCGAACCCGCGGGATGGAGCATTTTCGAAGCGGGCGGCGCCGATCTCATGGCCGGCCAGATCTACATCGGTCAGCTCGAAGGCCGCATAAGAAGTTTCATCGATGAGCTCAGCGCCGCGCGCAGGCTGATTTGGTACATCCCCGACATCGTTCAATTGGCAGGCAGCGGCCGGCATCAGGGTCAGAGCGCGAGCATGCTCGAACAGATCCTTCCAGCGATCTCTCCCGGGCGCCTGCTGATTTGGTGCGAGGCCACGCCGGCGAGCACGGCGCGATTGTTGCAATACAAGCCCGCGCTGAGGAGCATATTCGAGATTGTGGACCTGGAGCCGTTGTCGGTCCCCGCGACCCAGTCGCTTGCGCGCAGCTTGGTCGACGCGCTGGCCGAAAAAGCGCAAATTTGCTTCCGCCCCGAGGCGGCCGCCGTCGCTGTCAACACCGCGCGTCAGTACCTCGGCTCGTCCGGATTGCCAGGCTCGGCTCTACTCGTGATCAAACTCACCGCGATCCGGGCCGAAACCGGCAACGCGATCGAACCGCGCCAGGTGCTGGAGACTGTATCCAAGCTCACAGGTTTGCCGATCGCGATACTCGATACGTCGGGACGCCTCGATCTTCAGTCCATCCGCAATTTCTTCCGCGCCCGCGTGATCGGTCAGGACGAGGCGGTCGATACCTTGGTTGAGCGGATCGCAATGCTTAAGGCTGGCCTGAATGATCCGGGTAGGCCGATCGGCGTTTTCCTGTTCGCAGGGCCGACGGGAACCGGCAAGACCGAGCTTGCGAAGGCGGTCGCGACATTCCTGTTCGGTTCAAACGAACGGCTAGTTCGTCTCGATATGAGTGAACTGCAAACGCCCGAGTCGATCAGCAAGATCCTCGGCAATGTCGCTGCTCCCCCGGAAAGCGAATCGATCATCAGCCGCGTGCGCGAGCAGCCGTTTTCGGTTCTGCTTCTCGATGAATTCGAAAAGTCGCACCCCATGATCTGGGACCTGTTCCTTCAAGCTTTCGACGAAGGCCGGCTCACAGATGCCATGGGCCGGGTGGCGGATCTTCGACACTGCCTGATCATCCTGACGACCAATTTGGGCGCGACGGACCACCGCAGTCTCGGACTCGGATTCGCTCCCCCGGAAGAGAGTTTCAGCGCGGAACAGGTCATGCGGGCGATTAGCCAGACCTATCGGCCGGAGTTCCAGAATCGCCTCGACAAGGTAATTGTGTTCCGGCCACTCACGCGCGACGTCATGCGCGGGATTCTCAAGAAAGAATTGTCGGAGCTGTTGGATCGCCGCGGCCTCAAAGATCGCGACTGGGCAATCGAATGGGAATCTTCGGCGCTCGAGTTTCTGCTCGAGAAAGGCTTCTCGCCTGAAATGGGCGCGCGCCCGCTCAAGCGCGCCATCGATCAATATCTGATCGCGCCATTGTCGGCGATCATTGTGGAGAAGCGATTTCCAGAAGGCGAGCAGTTCGTTTTTGTCCGCAGCGATGGACGGGCCATCCAGGCCGAGTTCGTCGATCCCGACAAAGAGCTCGCGCCAGCGGATGCGGTTGCGACCGAGCTCGACGCACCGACCACGTCACTCGCGACGATGATGCTCGCCCCGGCAGGCACGAAGGCGGAATTCCAGGCCCTCGAAACGGACTATGCCGGGATAGAGCAAACGCTGGAATCGACCGAGTGGCATGACATCAAGGCCAAACTTTCCGGCGAGATTTCGGCTGCCGGCTTTTGGGATCGGCGGGACCGCTTCGACACCCTCGCCCGTCTTGCTCTGATGGACCGCGTCAAAGCGGCAACCGAGACCGCGATGGCGCTGCGTGCGCGCTTGGCAAGAGGTGCGCGCCCGCCACGGCTCTATTCTCCGGAGTTGATCGCCAGGCTGGCGTTGCAGCTGCATCTGATCAAGCAGGGCATCAGAGACGCTTTCGATGGGGAACCGATCGAGGTCGTGTTCACAACCGAGCCAGTGTTCGATGCGAGTGCAGGCAGGGAAACGACCATCGAGTGGTGCCAAAAGCTCGCATCGATGTATCGTGCCTGGGGCAGCAAGCGACACATGCGCATCTCAGAGGTGCACGACGTCGACCAGAATCCCCCTCTGCTGCTCATCAGCGGTTTCGGTGCCCATCGCGTGCTGTCTCGCGAAGCCGGGCTTCACGTCTTTCAGAAGAGCGAGGGTTCGAACCGGGTCACAGCGCGAGTGAGACTCGCCGCCGCCCCGCTCGGCAACGTTCCGGCGGCCAAGGGACCAAACCGGATACTCAGAGCGCTCGATGATGCGCCGCGCGAGAACACAATCGTGCGCCGCTACCGTCAACGGCCGCCATTGGTGCGCGACATCAATGGAAAGTGGCGCACCGGCCGCATCGACCTTGCGCTCGGGGGGGATTTCGATTTGCTCGGAGCGGACTCGACTTAGTTTCCACACGAAGCATCTTCCAGCAGTTTAGCGTTGAGTCGAGGAACATGGCTGATGAGCTGGCACGCGAAATCCTTCGAAATCTGCCGGGCTTGCCGCATTTAGGCATTCCGGCCGAGTATGCAGCCAGTAAAAAACGATGCCAGTTCCTTGCCTTGCGCCGAAAGAGTATGATCAAAGGTCAAGATGCGGGAACGCCCGAATGGATTAATCTTGTGCTGACCTATCGCCCAAAACCGGATCATGGAGCAGATGAGGGCTTCACAACTTCCGAACCGGGCAAGGATTTGATCGCGGTCAGCGCCGAGCAACGGAGCTGAACCATGTTGCGACTTCTCTTGCTGGGACTCTGCCTCTTGCTCGCGGCGAGCGATGCCCGGGCTGCGGAGCTCGAGGGTACCGTTCGCAACGCCAGCGGCGGCACAGCCACCATCATCCTAGAATCCGACCTGCTCCCGAATGTCGGAGACAGAGTGGACTTTTTCTACCGGACCCCCGGTACGGCCGACGAAGTGTCGGTAGCAAGCGGAACCGTAAGCGCCGTCAGCCTGGACGCGGTCATCGAGGTCAAGATCGAACAGACCACAAGTGAGGTCGCCAAAGATCATCTGGTGCGGATACACTCCGAGGCGCCGATGAAATGGGCGGCAGCACCTCCGGCAGCTGCACCGCCCCCACCTGCACCGCCGGCAGCTGGACCCCCTGCACCTGCACCACCTGCACCTGCACTGCCGGCACCTCCGGCAGCCCCACCGTTGGCGGCTGCACCGCCACCCGCTGCACCCTCGGCACCTGATGCCGCCCAGCTCGCGCCGAAGGTGATGGCCGGCAGCGAGCTGCCGAGTTTTGAAGACAACCCGGACTTGATTTGGGACGTGGCCTTTTCACCGGATGGGACAGTTCTGGCCTCCGGATTCAATGACGGGGGGATCGCGTTTTGGGACGTCGCGAGCGGCAAGATTTCCTCGAACTTCAAAGCGCACGACGACCTGATCAAGCAGGTCGCTTTCTCTCCAGACGGGTCGCTGCTCGCGTCCGCGAGCGACGACAACACGGCTGCTCTGTGGGACGCCAAGTCCGGCGCGCTAAAGCACAAGCTCAAAGGGCATACGGACGGAGTGCAGGCGGTGGCTTTCTCGGCGGACGGCACAATGTTGGCTTCCGGCGCCGCCGATAGCACCATTCGGATCTGGAACGTGCAGACCGGTAAGCTGCTGCGCACAATCAAAGGACAGGCCTATACGGTGAGTAGGCTCGCTTTCTCGCCGGGTGGCGCCCAGAGCACTTTCATCGCTTCGGCGGGGTGGGCCGACGGCGTCACCATCTGGGATGTAGCAACCGGCGAAAAAGTCTTCAGCTTCTCCAACCATCCCCACTATGTCGATGAAATGGCCTTTTCGCCCGATTGGAGCCGGGCGGCGACTGCAACTGACAATCTCCTGAAGATCTGGGACGTGAAAACGGGCGAACTGCTGCATACGCTGGAGCACGGCTCCGGGGACTATTGGGACATCGATGCGATTCGATTCTCTCCCGACGGTTCGCTTGTCGTTTCGGCCGACTCGCGGGCGGTGAAGATGTGGGATGCTGCGACCGGAGCCCTGCGCCTGACTGTCAATGATCCCATGCACTCGTTGACGAGTATGGCCTTCACGGCCGACGGCTCTCGACTTGCAATCGGGGGCGGAGATATCAAGCTCCTCGAGATCGAGCGCGGGGTCGCCGTGAAGCGCTAAACGCGCGGCGTCAAGTAACCGCGAACCGATTGCCTCACGCGTACACCAAAAGGCAAGCGCATCGCGACAGCTCTCCTCGCCGCTGATCCCGGTGTCATCCGCCCAAGAAGGGCGGTGCGCATTTGATCGGCGGCTCAATATGGCAGGTGGGGATGCAGTCGCGCACATACCATGGACAATCACAGATGCGCTGAGACGCGCAAGGCGTTTCCATGCGCGGTTGACCCGAGGCTGAAGCAGGTGCAGCGGTCCAAAGCGCGAGGAGCGGAACCAAGATCGACAAACGCATGGCCAATTCCCTTGCGGATGACCGTGTAGAAGTTGGGGAGCCCTCGGCGGAGGCGCGTTCGCACCTTGGCGCCGAGAGGCGTTGCTCGAGGGCTCCCATGGTCTTAGTCGCCCAGCCGATACGGGGCTGGGATCCCGCTCCCGGCTCCGACTGACGGAGAGGAAACGTTCGGATTTTTCAGGTGGTCCGGATAAAACGGGCTGTCGACCCCGGCGAGGGCCACGCCACTGACAGTAGTGGTGCCGGCCACCATGGTCACGGCAATGACGAGGATTTTGGCGATGTTGGTCATAGCGGTTCTCCTTGTTAGACTACCGATCGTTCGGTAGTCGGCTACCTAACGACCGGTAGGTAGGAATGCAAGTCACAAAGTTGTTACCAAGTGGGGCTTGATTTATGGGTATGCCTACCGTACGGTAGGTAGCATGAACACACGGGATAGAATTCTAGACTCGGCCCAGCGTTTGATTCAGACGCGGAGCTTTCACGGCTTCAGCTTCCAGGACATTGCTGACGAGGTCGGCGTCCGCAAAGCAAGCCTCTACCATCATTTCGAGTCCAAGGATGACATCGCGCTGGCCGTTCTTGAGCGTGCCGCCGATTGGGTGAACGCCAGAATGGAGAAGCTGGACGGGTGCGAGCCGACCGAGCGCCTCGACGGCTATTTCGAGATGTACCGCATCATTCACGGCAAGGGCGAGCGCATGTGTCCCGGTGGATCGTTCGGTGCCGTGCTCGATGCGGTTTCCTCTCCCGTGCAGAGCGCCTTGCACCGGTTCGCCAAAATGCATCTCGACCGGCTTGAAGACATCGTCCGCGAGGGGGCAGAGCGCGGCCAGTTCCAAATCGGCGATCAGCGCCCACGCGACGTCGCGACGCAAATCTCCGCCGCCGTTCAAGGCGCTCTCCTGGTGGGTCGTCTCACCGGAGACGCGCATGCGATTGACACCGTCGCCGCCGGGCTTAGGACCAATTTGGGCTACTCAAAGCCCGCACCGGCACGCCGCCACACATAAGAGATGTGCGGCTATAGCCGCAGGTCGACCTTTGCGGTCGTTCCGTTTGCGTTGGTAAGCTCAGAAGGATGTTCGATCGTTACCTTGCGCGCTGGGACCTCGTTCCTGACGGCGATCCGATCACCACGCGCGCAGCCCATCTGCTGCCGGCGCTGCGAAGCGGCGAACCTGTCATTCTCAAGCTGTCCGTCGAGGAAGATGAGCGCCTTGGCGGCGATGTGATGGCATGGTGGGACGGAGATGGCGCTGCTCGGGTTCTGGCGCGCGATGGCAACGCTCTCCTGCTCGAGCGCGCCACCGGTACCGCCTCGCTGGCCGACATGGCGCGCACCGGGCAAGACGATGAAGCCTGTCGCATCTTGTGCGCGACCGCAGGCCGGCTCCACGCTCCCAGGACGAAACCGCAGCCGGAGCTGACACCGCTTGCGCACTGGTTTCGTGAGTTGGAGCCTGCGGCCGGAACTCACGGCGGCATCCTTGCGCGCTGTGCCGCATCGGCGCGAGCCCTGCTCGAGGAGCCGCGCGAGATCGTGGTTCTGCATGGCGATCTGCACCATGACAACGTGCTCGACTTCGGGCCGCGCGGCTGGTTGGCAATCGATCCCAAGCATCTCTTGGGCGAGCGCAGCTTCGACTTCGCCAATATCTTCACCAATCCGGACCTGGCTGACCCGACCCGGCCGGTCGCGACGGCACCCGGTCGCTTCGCGCGGCGACTGGAAATTGTAACCGAAGCAGCGGGCCTGGAACGCGACCGCCTCCTGCGCTGGATCCTTGCCTGGACCGGATTATCCGCCGCCTGGTTCTTGAGTGACGGCGACCCGTTGGCGGCGATTGACCTGCGCATCGCCGAACTCGCTGCAGCGGAGCTTGACCGATGACCTCAAGCTTTAGGCGTGTCGAGTTAAAAATCACCGAGCCAGTAGTGCTGGACAGTCCGGAGCGTTCGCTTGTCGCCCTAGGGCGCCGCTGCTAGCTTGGCTGCGGGGGGAATGGCGATCGTCCTGGCGCCGTTCGAAGCGAAGGTGGCACGGGGGGAGCATCGACGAGCGGCAGCGCGTTTGCGCCGTGGCGCCATGTCGGGCGCGAGTCGGCTTGCGTTTGCGCTCCTCCTCGGCGCAGCTTTGAGTCCTGTCCGCGCCGCCGACGATTTCGTCCAATTCGCCATGACGCCGAACCAAGCGAGCGTGGCGCGTGCGCTTGACCGGGGCCATGGCGGCGCGGCGTTCGACACGCTGCGTGTCGACCTCTCCCTCCTTCCGCCAATGGAGATCGGCGCAGGGCTCGCGCAGCTCGGAAGCGAGATTGCAGTCGCCCTGCCCAACGTGACGCAGGCCGACCGCCGCGCGCTTCTCGCCACGTTCATCGACCGGCTCGGCCCCTCATGTCTGGAGAAGGGCGCGCGTTATGCAGCCGACCCCACTTCGCTCAAGCCGACCGTCTGGGGCCGTGGCTTCTACCGCACGGACAATATCTCGGAGACAAAGGGTGGCACCGCCGGGTTCGAGGCGCATCCGGACAAGCATGTTTGCGCCGGGCTCGGCCTCAACTATGCCCTGACCGATCTTGCGCTGGACGGGCTGCCGCAATCGAGCGACGTCGAGGCGTATAGCTTTGGCGTCTATCTCAGGCGCGACAGCAAGCATCTCTTCGTTGACGGTGCGGCCGCAGCGACTTACGCGACGTTCGACACCACGCGCCGCATCCTCTTTGCCGGGAAGACGGCCACGGGCACGGCTCCTCGACGGGAGCAGGTCTCGTTGCCGGCATCGGAGCCGTAGTTCACGCGGGCATCATCATCTTCGAGCCGCGCATCGGCATCGACTATGATCATAACGATCAGCACGGCTTCACCGAGACGGGCGCGGGCGCTGCAAATCTCCGCATTGGCGCCGAAGATCGCGATGCGCTCCGCAGCAATGTCGGCACGCGGCTTCACGCCATCCTTGATCTCGGCTCGGAGACAAGCCTCATGCCCGAATTCAGCGCCGCGTGGGCGCGCAACCTCATCGATCCGGCCGTGACCATCAAGGAGCGCTTCGTCGCCGCCAAGAACGCGTCCTTCCGCATCGAAGGCGAGGAGCCGCCCGAAGATTTCCTTCTGCTCGGGGCCGGCCTCTCCTTTCACCCCAATGCTTCCGATGAGGTCTTCGTGCGCTATAACGGCGCCTGGGCCAAGGACGTTCAGGCCGACGCCATCAGCGCAGGGGGCAAGATCCGCTGGTAGTTGAAGAGGCAATTCCGGTGCTTAGTCGCGATGCGCGGTTTGAGCACGGACAACTCGAGAAAGCACATGATCGATTGGATCAACAATGTTTCCGTGGTCACAGCGTTCGGGATCGTCACTTTGGTTTTCGTGACGGTTTGCTGGCTTGGCATCGTGGCGTTTAGGCCCGTCGTCAAATCCCTGGCCGAACGGCAACCCGGGCTCAATGAGACCGTCGGCGACTTCCTCCAGTATTTCGGCGTGATCTATGGCCTCCTCCTCGGCTTGCTCGCGGTGGCCGCCTACCAGAATCTCTCGGAAGTCGAGAAGACGGTTGGGGATGAGGCGGCGGCGCTCGGAGCCTTGTACCGAGACGTCAGCGCCTACCCCGAGCCCGCCCGCTCTGAGGTCCAGGCGCTCATCCGCGACTACACCCGCTATGTCATCGACGAAACGTGGCCGCTTCAGCAAGAGGGCATTGTCCCCGCAGGCGGAGTTGTGAAAGCCGCGCGCATGTTCGAGCGGCTTTCCGCCTTCGAGCCCCAGTCGAAATCGCAGGAAGCCCTGCATCAAGAGACTCTGCGGCAATTCAATACATTCTTCCACTATCGCAGGGAGCGCCTTCACAGCGTGACCTTCTCCATCCCGCCCGTCCTCTGGTACACGGTCGCGATTGGAGCGCTGGTGAACATGTTTCTCATGTGGTTGTTCGATCTCCGCATCGGAATTCACTTGCTGCTTGGCAGCGTTCTCTCCTTTTTCCTGGCGACGATGCTGACGCTGATCCTGCTCCTGGACCAGCCGTTCCGGGGCGCGGTCAAGGTGTCGCCGGACGCCTACGAGCTCGTCTACGACCAGCTGATGAAGAACTAATCCAAGGGCGGGCCGCGACCGAGGGGGTTTAACTGACAGGAAAAAAGCTTCTCTGATAGGAAAATGTGATTTGTATTACACCCTCCATTCCACTAGATATCTGCGCACTGGCCGACCGGTTCACTCGGCCTGGGGAGACAAGCCCATGATGGCCCATCTCGCCAAAGCCCTCGCGATTCTGCTGATTTTCGGCATCGATACCGATAGCCCTGTCAAAGCGAATCACTAGAGCCGCAACGACTGTTGCCCCTTTCGACAAGAGGTCGGTGCCGCCTTTGACGATGCACGTCGAGGTCGTGCCAGCCGCCTGAGCAAAGGCACGGGGTTCCACGGCGTCGCGCCGTTGGCGGCCTCACGGCCAGCGGCCACGCGGCGACCCCCTCAAACGAGCGACAGGGCGAGCTTCATGATGTCGGTTAGGACGAACGCGGCCGCGATCGACACGGCGGCAAGCATCAGCGCAAGCACGATCGCGATGGCTTTCCATGTCATGGCGCCGCCGGCAACAGGAGGCTGGCGAGGCTAGCGATCGGTCTTGGACTTGAGGTAGGCCTCCACCTTTCTTGCCGACGCTCCGGCGGCGCGCACCGCTTCGCTGAGTTCTTCCTCGGTGACGCCGAAGCGCTCCTTCCAGTAGGCCACTTGGTAGGACTGGTTCAGGTCGATGCGGATCTTGCTGCCGTAGCGTTTCGGTGGGTGGAAACTGCCCATCTCGGCTTCTCCTATGGCGCAATGCCTGCTCTTGCCAAGAGCGCCGCCCGATGACGGCACGGACCAGCCGCCGCCTGTGGCTAAGGAATCGGGGCCGGATCGCTTTCAGCATGCCCTAACACGAGCCTGCCCGCCAGAGCCTTTCGCGCGCGGAAGAGTCGATGCCGGCGCCCGCGTCACAGGAGCACGCGCGCCGATCGCCGGGTACGCTTGCCGAAGCTTGACGCGAGAACCGCGCCTTGGTCAGCACGCGGACAGGATCCGCTCCTTAACCTCTTAGTTTTGTGCGCTCATTTCGCCTTTTGACACACCGCAAGAATGTGCTTCAATCCACTTCAGGGGGGAAAACTTGACCGCAACGGAAACGACACGCCTCACGGCGAATTGCGTCCCGCTCATGGAGCTTACCGAGCGCGACGTGAGGGCGATGTTTCAAATTCATTCGGCGCATTACGACTCCGATGAGGCCACGTTCCGCGCCGACCTCGCCAAGAAATCCTGGATCATTCAGATCTTCGACGAGGTTCGCGTTCTACGGGGCTTTTCCACCCTGGTCATGTGGCATCACGATCTCGGGCCCGGCGGCATGAATATCTTGTTCTCGGGCGACACCGTCATCGATCGGCGCTATTGGGGCCACCGGGCGCTCCCGATCAAATGGCTGGAAGTCACCGGTGCGCTCCACGCACGCCATCCCGGGACGCCGTTATACTGGCTGCTCACCTCGATGCACCCGCGCACCTACCGGTTCATGCCGCTGTATTACCGGCGCTTCTATCCGAGTTGGCGCGGCGAGGAGGCCGAACTCGGCGCCATCGCCGCTTCGGTGGCGCGGACGCGCTTCGGCTTGGAGTTCGATGCGGCTCGTGGCGTGGTCGTGGGTGAGGCGCCCCTGAAGCAGTCGATCGCCAAGATCGGTCCTGGGAAAATGGGCCGCAACGATTTTCGCTATTTTCTCGAGCGCAATCCCGGCTACGTCAGCGGCGAGGGACTCGTCTGCCTCGCTCCTATCGATGAGGCGAATCATCGCCCGATGGCGCGCAGGTTCTTCCTCCGCGGCGCGGGAAACGGGCTTGCGAGAAGCGAGCCGCATCTCGGCGCCGCCGCGTGACATCTAGGCCGGTCCGAGCCGGCAAAGACGGGGAAGCAAGTGACCGAGCAATCTTTATCGATCAAGGAGCCGTCTTTCACTGCCGCCGACGGCACCTTCGCTCTGCTCAAATCGGGAACCCAGCCCGACGATTTCGATCCCTATCCTCTTTTCCACCGCCTCAGACGCCATGCGCCGGTATGGCAGAGCCCTTGGGGCGATTGGTATGTGTCGAGCTTCGATGCTGTCGCGCGCGCTTTCGTCCATCCGGCCTGCGCTCTGTCCCCGTGGGGAAAGCATGCGCGTGAGGCCAATCCGGGAAACATGGATTCGAGACTCGCCGATGTGATTGGCGATTGGCTGCTGTTTGCCGATCCCGCCGAGCATGAAAGGCTGCGGCAGGAGCTGGTGAAGCCGCTCACGCCCGCCGCAGTAGGAGCGTTCGAACCGCTGATCGCCGAGATTTGCCGATCGCTGCTGCCGGAGAATGGCGCTTCCCGCGTCGAGATCGTGAGCACGCTCACCCAGCCGCTTCCCGTTGCGGTCATCGCCTGTCTGGTCGGCATCCC
>Ga0187892_10001785_pt1 | contig 47005 bp, 40 predicted proteins | sample MA1701073metaG_FD_139345 | JGI IMG/M metagenome (GOLD analysis project Ga0187892, IMG submission 139345) | Bio-ooze microbial communities from a basaltic lava cave in the Kipuka Kanohina Cave System on the Island of Hawaii, USA - MA170107-3 metaG ...
CGTGTGGAAGGGTTATCGCTCAACGGATAAAAGGTACTCCGGGGATAACAGGCTGATGACTCCCGAGCGTTCATAGCGGCGGAGTCGTTTGGCACCTCGATGTCGGCCCATCACATCCTGGGGCTGTAGGCGGTCCCAAGGGTTCGGCTGTTCGCCGATTAAAGTGGTACGCGAGCTGGGTTCAGACCGGCGCGAGCCAGGTCGGTCCCTATCTGCTGTGGGCGCACGAAACTTGAGAGGATATCTCCCTAGTACGAGAGGATTGGGAGGTACGAGCCTCCGGTGTACCAGCTGTCCCGCCCGGGGCACCGCTGGGTAGCTGAGTTCGGAAAGGATAAACGCTGAATGCATCTAAGCGTGAAGCCCCCCTTAAGATAAGGTTTCGTAGGACTCCGGTCCGGAAGGCCCCTGGAAGACTACCAGGTCGATAGGCGGGAGGTGTAAGCACAGAGATGTGTTGAGCTGACCCGATGCTAATGGCCGAATGCTTGACCACATTAATGAGCGGCTGAGTCAGCCGCTCACCTTCTCACTCGGTATCATGTTTCGCAACTCGCGCGTCCGCTTATTCGATCACCAGGGAGCGCTACACACGCCGCGGATCGGTTCGATCCGCGGCGTTCTTTTTTTGAGCAGCCGAGTGCGTCGGGCGCGGCGGCGCGAACGACGCCATGTCCGTCGACGGTCAGTGTGTATAATGCCGTTTCGGGCGTGCCGCATCGGCGCCCCGCCGCGGATGACGATTGACCAGACCATCTCTCTGGGGCCTGCCAGCACGCTGGGCACGCGCGCCAGCGACGTCGTCATCCCGGTGCAGCTCGGTTCGGTCCGTTTGATTCACGAAATCGGCCGGGGCGGGATGGGCACGGTCTGGCTGGGGCGCGACGAGTTGCTCGGCCGCGACGTCGCGGTCAAGTTCCTGCTCAACGCCAGCTCAGGCTCGACGGACCCTGGCTTTCGCAGCTTCCTCGACGGCGCCCGTGCCGCCGCGGCCGTGCGCCACGCTGGACTAACAACTGTCTATCACGCCGATCTGGTGCAGAACGTCCCTTATCTCGTCATGGAATACATCGACGGTCCGACGCTGTCCGAGCTGCTGAGGAAAACGGGACCGCTCAATCTGCGTGCCACCGTCGGCGTGTTCGACACGATGGCGGCGGCCATCGCCGAGCTTCATGAGCGCGGCATCGTCCATCGCGACATCAAACCCAGCAACGTGCTGCTGGATTCGAGCGGACGCGTCTTTGTGACCGACTTCGGGCTGGCGTGTGAGCGAACCGGGGCCGGACCGGGTACGGTCTCGAGCGGAATGGCAGGCACCGCCGCCTACATGGCGCCCGAGACGTTCGACGGCCTGGTCTCGCCGCGAAGCGATGTTTACGCACTGGGCGTCACCGGCTTTGAGCTGCTGACCGGGCTGTCGCCCTTCGCCGGCGACAGCGTCAGCCAGGTTCGTGACCGCCATCTCAGCGAGCCGCTGCCCATCGACAAGCTCAGCGATCGCGGCATCGCCGAGCCCGTCGCCGAAGTGCTCCAGCGGGCCACGCACAAGGACGCCATGTTCCGTTACAAGACGGCGCGGCAGTTTCTCCGAGCGCTTATCGAAGCTACGCCCGATGGGTCTGCCGCCGGCACCTCGGTCGTCTTGGCGGGATTGGTGAGCCAGTGCCGTCGCGGCCCGCTGGATGCGGCCCCGCTGGCCGAGGCACCGGCCGAGGCCTCGTATTACAGCCGGTTGGCCACGCTCGCGGCGACCAAGCGCGGCAGCTCACAAGCGGCATCGGCGCCGCCCGCATCGCCCGAACTGCGCAAGGCGGAACCCGTGCTCGCCGACGGGGCCCAGCCGCCGATCGCAGCTCCCTCGACGGCTCCGACGGACCTGGCCGGTCCACGGCGTTCCATTGCCGCTGACGTCCCCTGCTGCATCTGCCAGTACAACCTGCGCGGCCTGTCCGACGCGGGTACGTGCCCGGAGTGCGGCAACGCCGTCGCTGGCAGTACGGGCAGCGACCGCCTGCTCTTCGCCAACCGCGATTGGCTGGCCAGCTTGCGGCGCGGACTGTTGCTAGTCAACGGCAGCATCGCGGCGCTGCTCGGAACTGTGCTGCTTGCGCCGCTGATTGCCGGCATGGCTATCCGTGCATCGACGACTACCTCCGGCGACTGGGTTCGGCGGTTTGGTCAGACTCTGGGCGACATCGTGCTGGCGATCGGGTGTGCGTCGGCGATCCTCGCCTGCGTAGGCCTAGTTCTGACCACGCGTCGCGAGCCAGACCCGGCCATGAACTCCGACCCATCCAATGGCCGCATGCTGGCGCGCGTGGCCATGATCGCTGCGGTCCTGCTCATGCTGATCACGGCGTTCATCTCGGTGACGCCGGTGCGTATCCCCAGCACAGCATTTGGAATCGGGTACTTCGCCAGTCTGCTCATAGCCGCCCAGGCCTTCGTCGCCTATCTCAAGGGTCTGGCACGGCGATTTCCCGACGCCGACCTGGTGCGCCTGGCGGGCTATCGGTCGGTTGTGATCGCCATTTGCGCCGGGGGCTGGCTGCTGATGGTCATTCTGGGGGCCAGCGTCGAGGCCGGCAGCGACGTGCCGCGCGGGGCGTTCATCCTGCTCAACGTGGTTCGTACGGTTGTCGTCCTGCTTCTGCTGACCGCCGCGGTCTACACAATGGGGTTGCTGCTGCGGTTCTGCCGATCGCTGAAGCAAGCGCTTGATCAGCGCGTCGACCCGGCGCGCGTCTTCGCCGACGCCCCGGCATGATCGGCCGCGATGTCTATGGCAGCGGTCCCGTGAAGCGCTCTAGCAGCACGGCGACATCGGCAAGGTCAACGTCGAAGTCACCCATGGCCGGCCCATGGCAGCCGAAGGCGTAGAATCCGCCCGGCCCGGTCAGGCAGTCCGCGAACAAGGCGTAATCGGCCAGATCGGCGTCGCAATCGTCGTCAAAGTCCGCCGGGTTGGGCGCCACATCGCAGAACGTGAAGTTGTCGATGATCAGCAGCGCATCCACCTGGGTAAACTGACAACGCGTCAGCGCGCCCGCCTGCGCACGCAGCTCGACGCTCACGGCGACCTCATCGCCCAGCAGAAACCCCTGCGAGAACAGGTCGATGTATACGGTGTTCGGATCGGCGTCGAACGTGCCCAGTACGGCCAGACCGAAGTCACAGCCTGGCTCCGGCTCGGTGGAGCTGGCATAGATCGCGTGCTCGAGCTCAACCCCATCCGGACCATCGACCCGGACAATTGCCTGCAGCCCGCGCAGCCCCTGACCGAGGAACTGGAATTCGAACGTGCCGCCGCGTTCGATCCGCAGGTAACGGTCGGTCACGGTGGCCGTGGTCGCGGCTGACGCGCTGGCCGCGACCTCCCCGGTCCCGCAGGAGAATCCCGCTCCGGCCGAGACCGTCAGCGCCAGCACCGACGAGTCGAACCCCGGATTGCCGCCGAAGCCTTGGTATTGCGTACCGTCGATGATGGCGGCATCAACAAATGCTCCGGCGTCGCCGACCGGATCGAATTCCGTCAGCAGTGACCAGCCGGCCTCACCGTCCGCGAAGCTGCCATTCGGAATCAGCGCGCACAGCGGCTGCACCGCTCGCGCGTGGTCGGTATTGCTCGCGACGCCCAAAACCACGATCGCTCCTAATGGGCACACTCGGTTCATCGATCGACACCCCCTATCCGCCAAAACCCCGAATCCCACACAACCGATTTTCGAACACACGCATCGTATCACATTCCGGGCCAGGGTCTGCGAAACCCCATCCTCGTGCCTGGCGCCCCTCTGCGGAACGCCAATTCCACGTGCGCGACTGGCAAGGCGGCTCGATGACGCCGCAAGGGCAGCCAATTGGCCAACTCTGGCCAAGGACCGCGGCACACGCGACTCGCGCGCCAGCGGCTGGTTGCCCGCAAACCGGCGGTGCCTCGCGGCTTTGCCGTCGCCGCACGGCCGCTAAAGTAGGCGCATGTTCCGCATCTTCCTCAGTCTGGTTGTGGCCGATGTGCTCGTTCTACTGGGCGCCGGCATCCTCGGCTTGTCGGCCGAGAACGAGCGTGGCGCGGCCCGGCACTTGGGATTGGGCGTGTTCGCCAGCATACTGACGTGCCTGATTCACGCCGTGGCATTCACATACTTTACGGCGACGGGCAAGATGATGAGGCAAGCCATCAATCTAGGGCAGCTCGACGCCCGATTGGACCGCGAAATCCGCGGCCTCAAGCAAAGGGTGGGTCGTGCGGTGGCCCCAGCGATCCTGACGTGCATCGCGACTGTGGCGACCGGGGCGGTGGCCACGCGGGTCTTCGGCACTTCCGCGCTTTCGCCGGCCAGCTGGCACTTACTCGCCGCAGGAGTGATGCTGCTCGTGAACGTGGCGGCATTCGTTGCTGAGGCCGACCTGATCGCCCGCAATCGAGCGCTGATGGACGGGGTGTTCTCCTCGTATCAGCGCGTGCGGGAGCAAGCGCGGGCCGCAGCCGCCGACGCGCCTCGGAACGGGCCGCCCGGCGGGCAGGAATCGACAGAAATCGACGCGCCTCGATCCGCATGAGCGGGTACAATAGCGGCTCAGTTTGGACCACTCGTGCCCCATTAGCGAAAGGGATGCCACAAGCCATGAAGATTATCGTGCATGGACCGGAGGACGGGCGGCCGGCAGCGCCGGTCTCAATTCCCATCCCGCACGACCGGGTCGATCCGGCTCGAATGATCGGTCTGGTCAATCTCGAGACTTCTGAACCCAAGCCGCTCCAAGTCGACTCGCGCGGCCACTTCATCTGGTGGGAGGAGCCGCTCGAGGAGGACGAAATCCGCACGTACCGCCTTCACGGCGCGGGGGCGCTGGCCGACAGCGAGCGGGTCGTCATCAATGAGTTCGACGACCACGTGACCGTGACGCAATCGGGCGAGCGAATCGCGACCTATCGGTTCGGCGCCGACCTGCCGCGCCCGTACGTCGAAGACCTTTCGACGCCCCGCGGCGTGGGGCTGACGCGCCCGGTGCCGGCCGGGGCGGCTGCCGTCGATCTGCCGGATCCGCACCACCGCGGATGCTGGACGGGCTGGGCCGATGTGAATGGCGTCGATCATTGGCACGATGGGCCTGGCTGCGGCCAGCAGCGCCATCGCCGGTTCGGGTTGTGCGCCAGCGGACCGGTTCTCGGCCGCATCGGAGCGGTCATCGACTGGCTCGATCCCGGTGGGCGCATTCAACTCACCGAGCAACGACTGTACACGTTCTATGTTTCATCGGGTTCCATCCGGATTGTCGACCTCGTGCAGAGGTTTGGGACCAATGGTGCGAGCATTACGTTCGGCGATACACCGAACGGCGGACTGTGCGCGTTGCGCGTGGCTCCGGCGCTCAGCACCGCCGGTGGCGGTCGCGTCAGCAACTCCGAGGGCGAGACCGGTCAGGCCGAGTGCTGGGGCAGCGCGGCCCGCTGGTGCCATTACGGCGGCTCGCTGAACGGTGCGTCAGTGGGCGCGGCCGTGCTCGACTCACCACTCAACATCCGCCATCCGACGCACTGGCTGGTCACAGACTCGGGGCTGATGGCCGCCAACCCGTTCGGGCTGGCCGAGTTCGTACACGATGCCGAAGCCCACGGCGGCCGCACCTGGCAGCACAACGACGCGGTCATGTTCCGCTACCGCCTGCTCCTGCACGACGGACCGCTCTCGCCGATGGCGATTGAGGCCCATTACAGCGCTGCGGCGCACGCGGTTCACGTCGACGTCGAGTAGCGTGCAACGGAGCGGCGGGATGAACCGTTTCGCAGAGTTCGCGTGCTCGCCGTCGCGGCGGCCCGGCGAGCACCCATGACTGCACCCGATTGGACATCCGCGCAGCGCCGCGCGATCGAGACGGTCGACCGCAGCTTGCTGGTTAGCGCCGCGGCCGGGTCGGGCAAGACGGCGGTTCTGGCCGAGCGGTGCGCCTATCTGGTGTGCGACGCTCCGGCCCCCTTCCGATGCCGCGTCGACGAGTTGCTGGTTGTGACGTTCACAGAAACGGCCGCGGCCGAGATGCGCAGCCGTATCCAGTTCGCGCTGCGCCAACGACTCAGCGCCGATCCGCGGAACGGACACGTCCGGGCCGAGCTTGCGCTGCTCGACACAGCTCAGATCTCCACGATCCACGCCTTCTGCTTGTGGATGCTGCGGCGATGGTTCAACGAGGCGCAGGTCGACCCGGCCGCGGTCATTCTGGACGAGGATGAGACGCGGCTGCTCAAGAGCGAGACCGTCGAGCGTCTGTTTCGCGATCTGTACGACAGCGATGCGCCGTTGGCGCAGCGATTTCGCGATCTGGTCGACACGTATGCGATCGGCCGCGACGCCGACATCGCCGAGCGCGTTCTGAAGTTGGCCGACTTCCTGGCCAGCCTGCCGCCGACCGACGACTGGCCGAGCCGGACGCGCCGCCTTCTGACAGAAGGCCAATCGATCGTTCGCGACACGGCCGCCGCACTGGCCGATGAGCTGCACCGCCAAGCAGCCCACAGTCGGACACTCGCCAGCACGGTCCACCGCGGGCTTCCCGAGGGTCGGTTCTATGGCGATCTGCTCGAACAACATGCCGAGCGGCTTGCCGACCTTCGCACGCAGTTGACCTCTGGCGAAGCGACCGATGACGACGATCGTTTCGAGCGGGTCCGGGCGGCTTTGCTGGAGGTCCGCCTCAGCAGCAAAGGTTCGCCCAGGCTCAAACAACCGAGCGCCGAGGTCAGCGCCCGACGAGACGCGGGGCGAGCCATGTTCGACGAGGCGAAGGCGCTCCTGGCCACCCGGCTGCAGAAGCCATTCGGCCGATTCACGCCGACCCAGATGCGCCAGGGGCTGGATGAGATTCTGCCCCATGCCGAGACGTGGCTCGAACTGGTGGCGGAGTTTCAGGATCGCTACCGGTCGGCCAAGCGTACGATGGACGCACTCGACTTTTCCGATTTGGAGCAATCGGCGTTCAACCTGCTCCACGTCACGACGGACGGCCGGTTGGCCGGATACTCGCCGGTTTCTTCCGAGCTTCGCCGGCGGTTTGCGCACGTACTGGTCGACGAGTTTCAGGATGTGAACCCGCTACAGCACGCGATTCTCACCGCGGCCAGCCGCGAGCCGGACGCCGATCGGTCTGGGAAGGGGACCCCAACCGCAAACAGTTCGCGGTTGGGGTCCCCTAACCTGTTTGCGGTCGGCGACGTCAAGCAGAGTATCTACCGCTTCCGTCTGGCCGAGCCAACGATCTTCGTCGAGCGCATGGCCGAGTTCTCGCAGCCCGGAGCGCGCGGTGTGTCACTGTCGTTGCAGGACAATTTCCGCAGCCAGGAACCCATCCTCAAGGGCGTTAACCTGATCTTCCGCCGCTTGATGCGACGCGAGGCCAGCCTGGTCGAGTACGATGAGCTCGCTGAATTGCGTTGTGGCTGCGACAAGCAGCGCCGGATCGCAGCGCCTATCGAGCTGCACATCCTCGAAGCGGCTGGTGGTGCGACTGTCGGCGGTGGCGAACCCGCAGAAACCGATCGCAATGCTACCGATGACCAGCCGCGAAGCGACGGCCCGGAGGGTCGGCCCACCGGTTCGCCCTGGAACGATCCCTCGACCTGGGAAGGCAGCGAGCGCGAGGCGTACTTGATCGGCTGTGAAATCCGCCAAATCGCGAAGAATGCGCGGCTGGCCAACGGCGAGCCGCCCGCATACCGCGACATGGCCATTCTGCTTCGCTCTGCCGCTCACCGGGCCGGACCGATGGCCGCAGTGTTGAGCCGAATGGGCATCCCGGCCTACACCAGCGTCGGGCATACTCTGTTCGAGACCATTGAAGTCCAGGACGTGCTCGCACTGCTCAACGTGCTGGACAACCCGCAGCAGGACATTCCGCTGGCGGCCGTGCTCGGCAGCGGCATCACGGGAATGTCACTATCGCCCGACGATCTCGTCGAAATCCGCAGTCTGGATCGGGGCGTGCCGTTTCACGAGGCGGTCTGGCGATATGCCCGCGAGGGCGCCGACGCCAACGTCCGCTCGCGTCTGGGCAACATGCTCGACTGGATTGATGGTGTCCGCGACCGGATTCATCGCCGTCCGCTGGCTGACGTTTTGTGGGGCGTCTTCACCGAAACAGGCTACTTGGCTTACGTCGGCGGCCTGGAGCGCGGACTGCAACGGCGCGCGAACCTCTTGCACCTGCACGAGCGTGCCCGCCAGTTCGGCACGTTCCGCAAGCAGGGACTGCACCGTTTTCTGCGCTTCATCGAGTCGCTGCAACGCGAGCGGCGCGAGCTCGGCGCCGCGCCGGCCATTGGCGAGGGGGAGGACGTAGTGCGGATCATGAGCGTGCACCAAAGCAAAGGGCTGGAGTTCCCGATCGTGTTCGTGGCCGGCCTGGGGACCAGGTTCAACCTGGAAGACCTGCGCGGCCGGATGATCTTCGACCGGCAGGCCGGCCTGGGGCTGCGCGTGGTTGATCGCGAGAAGATGGTCGAGTACCCCTCGTGCGCTCACCAGCGCGTCGCTCGACAGATCGAATGGTCGGCCCGCGACGAAGAGCTGCGCGTGCTGTACGTGGCCATGACCCGCGCCCGCGAGCGGCTCGTCCTGGTCGGGACGGGCCGCGTCGATCCCATGTTGAGAGTGGATGGCCGCCCCGTCCGGACTGAATTGACGGCCATCGACGTGCTCACGGCCCAGACCGCGCTGGATTGGATTCTTCTGAGTCTGACTGTCGCCCGCGAGGGTGAGGTGGCCTGGCCGGATGCTATCACCGCGGCCACGCCGACGGCGCTCTTCCGCGTTCATACGCACAGCGGAGCCGAAATCGGATCCTGGCAATTGCAGCCGGTCGAAGTTGCGGCCGCCAAGAATCTGCGGCAGGCCGCTGCGCAGCTTGAAGCGCTTCCAGACAGCGAGCCGCGGGCTGCTGAGCCGGCGCTTGCGGACGACATTGTCGCCCGCCTCCACTGGCACTATCCGCACTTGTCGGCCGCATCGGTGCGGGCCGTCGTTTCGGCCAGCGAGTTCAAGCGGCCGCTCGATTACCAGGTCGACGCGGATGTCGACAACCTGCTTCTGCGTCCTCGCGAGCCAACCGGTAGAGCCGCGGGCGGGGGCGAGCACGCCGCTTTGCGCGGCACCGTGACGCATCGAGTCCTCCAACACCTCGACTTGGGCCGTGTGAGCGACGTTTCGTCGATCTGCGCTCAGATGGCCGCGATGCAGCGTGAGGGCCGGCTGGGCCCCGGCGAAGCAGAGCTGGTCGACGTCGACGCCATCGCCTGGTTTTTCACGACATCGCTCGGCCGGTCGCTTGCGGCGCCCGGCGCGGCGTACGTTCGCGAATTCATGTTCATCTCGGCCGAGCCGGCCGACGTGATCGATCCAGGCGTGGCGGGTTGGTGCGACGAGCAGGTGGTCGTGCGCGGCGTCATCGACGGCGTGCTCGTGACCGATGCGGGCCTGCACGTGATCGACTTCAAGACTGACCGGGTCGACGCGGATCACGTGAGCGTGGTGGCTGAGCAGTACGCGACGCAGCTCGAACGCTACGCCCGCGCCGCGACACGTCATTGGCGCCGGGACGTCATTGCCCGCTCGCTCGTGTTTCTACATGCGCGCCGGATGGTTGAGTTGCCGAGCGCGGCCGTGGCCGGGCGAGCCGACGCGTTGCTCCTGCATTGACCCACTCAGTCCTACCAAGCCACCTGGCTGAACACCTCGCGGTAAGCCCCTTTGTTCGATTCGACGGCTATCACCGTTGGAAATCGCAGTGGACCGCCGGTCGAGTATTCTTCGACCGTCAGCGTCACCTCGAAGCCCGTGGGCTGGTCGCGCACAATCATGCGGCGAAGCAAATGATCGTCGTGCGAGAACTGGAGGGACGCCGTTGCGTGATCGCCGAGCCTCAGCACGACCGACTCGAGCAGCGTGGACTCGAGAACTTGTCCGTCTTCGCTGAGGCGCACCAGCGCGTCGCCGCCCGTGTGCGAGATGCGTTCTGGGTCGACCGCTACCGCGCCCAACAGGTGTCGCCGGAGGGCGTACATCGCCCGGTACACCAGCGCCTCGTCGAGCGGGGCGTCGAAGCGGTCATTCTCCCCGACCCACCACGCGCCGCTCTCGTCGAACGCGACGCGGCGCAGCACATGACCGTCGATGTCGCGGACGGTTTGCGTCGCCGGGCCGTCCGACGGCTGCGTCGTCTCGCGTTGGTCGGAGGCATCGCCCTCCCGCCGCGACGATCGCACGACCCAGTTTCCGGGGCCGTCCGTGGCCATGGCCTCACTCCCGATGGCGCGGCGGAACTGCTCAAGGGCGCGGATGGCCTCGCGGCGGTTGACATCGACGTCGGGCTCAAACGGCTTCGGCAGCCTCGGCCGCAGCGGCTCCAGCCTGGCGATGCGGTGCAGCACCCGCTCGCCGCTCTGAAAGCTGATCGGCACTGGCCAGTCGGCCGGATACGTGTACAGCACGCTGGCAAAGTAGTTGGCGCTGGTCATCGGCTGGCCGCCGAATCGCAGCAGCTTGTCGCCCGGCCGGATGCCGATGTTCCACGCCGGCGCGTCTTCGAGGATGTCGTTGAACACCACGTCCTGATTGACGGTCGCCTGCAGCAGGCCGTGCTGCGCGAGCAGTCCGGCCCGCAGCGACGGCATGAAACGCTTGATCTGGTTGATCGAAATGGCGTAGCCGAAGCCCACGTTGAATCGCCCGCGCTGGCCGACCGAGATGCGGCCGTTGATGCCGATGATCTCGCCCGCCAAGTTGAACAGCGGCCCGCCCGAGTTGCCGGGGTTGATCGGCGCGTCGGTCTGCAGGCAATCGGAGTAAAGCAGCGTGTTGCCGCCCGCCCCCCACTGATAGCGGTGCACGCCGGTGATGATGCCCATCGTCACGGTGGGCGTCTGATCCTCGGAAAGCACGAATGGGTTGCCCATGGCCAGCGCGAAGTCGCCGACTTTGACGGCGTCGGAGTCGCCCAGTGGGGCAAACGCGAACTTGCGTGGCGCGGCGGGCTCGGGCGGGCGGGGTCGCTCAGTTGCCGGCACAACGCCAAACGGCCGCGGACGCCCCTCATCGTCGACCGCGGCCACCGGCGGATCCGACGCTTCGCCCATCAGCCGAAACATAGCCACGTCGCCGGTCGGATCGATGCCGAGCACTTCCATCTCATACAGCTTGCCGTCCGACAGCCCGCCCAGTCCACGCCGCGTCTCGAGCATCCCCGCCACGACGTGGAAGTTGGTCAGGCCGTAGCCATCAGGATCGACGATGACGCCCGAGCCGCCGCCGTGCCGGCCGGAGTCATAGATGCAGACGACGGCCGGCATCACCTGCTCAATGGTCCGGATTCGCGCCTGCTCGGCGTCTGCAACTTTGTTTGTCGAGGATTCCGCCGCGACGCAGATCGGTCCCAGTGACACCGTGTACGCGGGCATCACGGCGAGCAACTGAACGAATGGGCTGAATCGCATCATCAGAATATGGCGAAGCTCACCGGGAGGTCAACGGGCACCAGCTTGGGTCATCCCGCCCTAAGACGAAGTCGTCCACCATAGAACTAGGCGTCTTGGCCAGGGCAGAGCGAACGTGTTCGAGGGGAATGGGCTCGTCAGTCGGCGACTCGATGCAGCCTAGACACATCGTGTCGCCCCAATCTACGTGCTCGTCGGAGCCGAAGACCGTGACCTGCTGACGCCCATCGAGCTGCAGATTTTCGAGCGGACGCAGCACACCGTTCTCGTACATAGCGAGAAGACTCTGAGTCATGATACGTGGCTCCTTGCGTCATGATAGGCGGTCGACGGCAACGGTGTCGAGGCCAGGCCATGGGCGTGCATCCATAGGGCCGCTTGCCCATGGCACGCATGCCAGCTCTTGCCACCCCTGCCATTGCGTGACCCGAAAAGAGCGGTCAGGCACCCCAGCGAGTGGTCTCGCTGAGCGGGTCGGCTGGAACCGGCCCTGCGTTTCACGTATCCTTTAGGTGGAATGGACGCGAATGATGCCGACCGGTTTTTGGTCGATCGCATCCGAGAGGGCGATCAGGCCGCCTGGCGCCAACTGATCGAGCGGTTCGGCGGGCGCTTGTCGGCGTTTGCGCGGGCCCGCACGTCGAGCTTGTCGGACGCCGACGATCTGGTCCAGGATACGTTCGTCGGCTTTCTGCAGTCGCTGTCTCACTACGACAACATCCGTTCGCTCGAGACGTACTTGTTCACGATCCTTCGCTACAAACTGCGCGACCTCTACCGCTCGCGCAAGACGCCAGCCGGCGGCGGGCCCGACAGCGACGATTGGCTCGAACAGGCCGTGGCCGATGACGGCGAGACGCCCAGCGGGGCGGCCGAGCTGGCCGAAGCTCAGCAGCTACAGGAGTCGATGCTGGCCGACGTGCTGCGTCGGCTGATCCACGAGCTGCGCGACCGGCAGGCCTTTGACGACTTGCAGGTCATCGAGCTGATCTTCTATGCCGGCAAGCGCAACCTCGACGTGGCCGACCTGTGCGACATCGACCAGAAGACCGTGGCCGGCATCAAGTTCCGGGCCATCCAGCGCCTGCAGAAGTTCCTGGGCGAGCGCGGCCAATCCGAGTTGGCCGCCTGCGATGAGTCACATGCCGAGGTCACGGTCGCCCGCGTGTGGCGTGAGCATCGGCTGACCTGCCTGAAGCGCGGCACGCTCGGCTCGTACCTGCTGGGCGTGCTCGAAGAACCGTGGCACAGCTACACGCAGTTCCACCTCGACGTGGTCGGTTGTCCGATGTGCCTGGCCAACCTGGCCGACCTGGCGTCCGAAGACGACGAGGCGGCTCCGCGGCCGAACGCGCAGGCGCTGTTCGAATCCAGCGTCGGATTCCTTTCTCGCGGCACTGGGGTCACGTGAAGCCCGGGGTGCCCGTTCAGAGCTTGAAGCGCCAGTGAGGGCAAGGCCACGTCGCCGCGTCGCGGACCAACGAGAGAGGCTGCGCCTCAGATCAACCAGTCCTGCATCGCGTTCTGGCCCCGGAGGGCCAGGGCGTTTAGCCACGGGTGCAGACCCCGGAGGCGTCAAACCCGTGGACCGGGACGCCCACCAAGCCTCGTCAGCCCCGGAGGGGCGTTGGAGGAGCCAGCGACGCTCCCTGGTCCGATCTACGCTGACTGCGCATCGTTCCTCCGCCCCTCGCGGGTTAACATTCGTTCCTACGCCCATTTCCACGGGTTTGACCCTTCGGGTCTGCACCCGTGGCTAAAACCCTTCGCCCCTCTCGGGGCAGACGCGACCCGAAAACTTGATTCGTTCGATACAAGTTTGAGTCTGGTCCGCATGTCTCGCGCCTGCAGCCTGACCCACCGACTACTGGTAAAGGAGCCTCAAACGGAAGGAGCGTTGATTAGTGCGCACTCACATGGCCAAGGTGATCGTCGAGCGGCCGCGCGGCGGCGGCGGCGAGAAGGAACCGAAGGGAATCCGGCGGCGCTGGCAGCGGTGTCCACTCGACGACCTGCCGCGGCGGGAAAGCATCGGCAAAAAGTGGGGCATGGGCTGGCGGAGCAAGTACCTCAATGAGAACCTGGCCCCGCTGCGACGGTTCTTGGCCGGGAGCGTGGGGCGGCCCTGGGACAAGGTGTTTAGCGAGCTGTGCCAGCACATTCGCATCGATTCGGCTGTGCAGAAGCACGTTCGCGATCATGTCGACGATTTCGTCACGCGGCACGTCGAGATCGTCGGGCGAACCGTGCGACCGCTTCCGGGCGCCAATGGCTGGGGAACGCTGTTGCGGCCGTACTATGTTCACCCAGTCACCGGCCTGCTGCGCGCCAGCCCGCGGCAGCCGCGAAAGCCGGAGAGGCCGCCCGAGACTCAGCTGCGCATCGATCCAACGCACGTCATTCGGCAGGTCGATGGCTTGTGGTACGAAATCGAGCTGGCGCCCTACACCGACGGGCCGGTGTACGACGTCTGTCTCCGAGAGGAGCTGCCTTCACGGGCCAGGGCGTGGTCCGACACCGATCGTCGCCTGCGCGAGCTCTACGGCGCTGTGCTCTACGGGCGCAGCAAGCGCCAGCTCAACTCGCGCGAGATCCGCCGCCTCAGCCCGCAGCTTGCGCGGCTTGCACTGTCAACCTAACGAGTACGCTCGGCTCGACGAGTTTGGATCGGCTCACAGCTGAACTATGATACGTTGATGGGGCGGCGTAGGGCTGCCGGCCCGGGAGAAGAGACGTGGCCAAGATGAGGATCTCGCTCCCAGCCTCGATGCGCACGTTCATTGACGAGCAAGTCGCGCGAGGGTTAGCCAGACCGCCCGCCGGATCTATATCACGCTACCCGCGCAATGGCCGCACCTGAGTTGGTTCAACCGCGTGTGTGAGCGCATCGCCGCGCTGGCGACCCCAGCCACCAACGAGTTGTATACACCTCCCATTCGACATTCGGAAGAGCCGGGCCTGGCGATGGGGGAACGGGGGTTTTCTGCGCTTCAACAACGGCCTGGTGCACGATTCGGACATCGCCCGGTCGAGGTCGCTTCCCGGGCACCTTCATGAATAATCCGGGCTAGCCGAGCTGCGCGCCGCGCTCAACCAGCACGACCCGATCAGCCTGATGGACTGCGGATGCCCCGCAGATGAGTACGATCCCGAGGGCGGCGAGCTGGCCGCCAAGCTGCTGCGGTGCGTCAGCGTCGACGACGTCTTGGCGATGACGCACGCCGTTTTCTGCTGCTGGTTCGGCAAGGACACCGCCGGGCCAGCGCGCTTGTATCGACCGTTGGCCGAATCGCTCTGGCTCCTTCGCGAGCGGTTCGGCGACCTGCGCGTGCAGGACATGGCGGACGATGTCTTGCGCTAATCGTCTCCGCACGGCGGTAGCTCAATGCAAGGCGCTTGACCCCTGCCGGTCGTCGGCGTACCTGTTGACGCATCTCCGGGGCTTGTCTCCAGATGGACCGCCAGCAGTCCACAACGCCTGGATTCGGCGGATCCTCTTGCGGCTGACCGACAGAAGTCCGCGCCTCGACGGTCTGGGTCCTGCTGACTTCGCCGGGCGGTGCTGCCGTCCAGCGAACCCGAGGCTGCAGGCGCGTGAACTTCGGCACCAAGTGTATACTCTTTGGGGAGCGTGTTCTCCACACGGGTTGTGGGAGGTGAATATGTGCGGCATTGCTGGGGCGATCGACTTGCGCGGGCGACGCACGTTCCCGGTGGAACGATTGCGCCGAATGACTGCCGCGATCGCGCACCGCGGTCCCGACGACGAGCACACGTTCGCCGAGCCGGGCGTGGCGCTGGGGGCGCGGCGACTGTCGATCATCGACTTGGCCGGTGGCCGGCAGCCCCTGTCGAACGAAGCCGGGAGCGTGTGGGTCGCGTTCAACGGCGAGCTGTTTGAGCATCCCGAGCTGTTTGCCGACCTGAAGGGGCGCGGCCACCGATTCTCGACCCGATGCGACACGGAGTTGTGGGTCCATCTTTACGAGGAGTATGGGGAGCGATTCATCGACCACGCCCGCGGGCAGTTCGCATTCTCGCTCTGGGACCGGCAGCGGCGCACTGGTTACCTGGGCCGCGACCGGGTCGGGATCGTGCCGCTTTACTACGCGGAGCGGGACGGATGGTTGCTGTGGGGTTCGGAAATCAAGGCCCTGCTGGCCTCGGGGCTGATTGACCCGCTGCCGGACGTGCGTGGCATCGACCACGTTTTCACTTTCTTTGCTGCCGGCGCGAGTCAAACTTGCTTTCAAGGGATCGAGTCGCTGCCGCCAGGCCACTGGCTGAAGGTTCACGACGGCCGGATCGAATTGCGGCGCTATTGGGACCTCGATTTTCCGGATGCCGGGACCGAGCAGCGCTGGGACGATCTCCGTGTGCCAGCCGGCGAGCTGGAGCGACTGTTGCGGGCCGCCGTCAAGCGCCGCTTGCGCAGCGACGTGCCGGTCGTGACCTACCTGAGCGGCGGGTTGGATTCGAGTGTGATCCTTGGCCTCTGCGGGCACGAACGCAACGCCCCGATTCGGTCCTACACGATCGGGCTAGAGCAGGCGGGTCCGGACGAGCGCTCGCGGGCGGCCGAGACGGCGGCACTGCTCGGCTCGCCGCTCACCACGGTCACGATGAACGCGGCCGACATCACGAATGCCTATCCGGAACTGATCACTGCAGCCGAGTCGCCGGTGATCGACACGTCCTGCGCCTGCCTGTTGCGACTGGCCGCACGAGTTCACCGGGACGGATTCCGCGTGGCACTCACCGGTGAAGGAGCCGACGAGGCGCTGGCTGGTTACGTCTGGTTTCGAACCCAGAAGATCGGCCAGACGTTCGGGCCGGGCCTGCACGGGCTACTCATGCGCGGACTGCTGGCGTTGATCGGCGGCAGCACGCGGCATCGCCCGCCGTGGAACGCCATCGGGGGCGTGCGTACGCCGCAACAGGACGTGGCCGAGATGGTCGCACAGCCGCGCGGAACGCTGTACACACCCCAGATGTGGGAGCGCCTTCATGGGTCCACCGCATTTGACCGCCTCGACGTCGCCACCGAGCGCATCAAGCGATGGCATCCGTTGAACCAGGCCTTGTACACTGGGTACAAAATCATGCTGCCCGGATTATTGCTGATGGCCAAGGGAGACCGGGTGGCTATGAACTCGTCGGTCGAAACGCGCTATCCTTTTCTCGACGAAGATTTGATCGCCTTTTGCGCCCGGATCGATCCGCGCTATAAGCTGCGCATGTTGCGCGAAAAGTGGCTGCTGCGGAAAATGGCAGCGCGGGCACTGCCGCCCGTGATCGCCAAACGGCCGAAGACGATGTTCCGAGCGACACGCTCGCAGGCCTTTCTCGGGCCCCGGCGGCCGGCGTGGGTCGATCAACTGCTCAGCCCCGAATCGTTGCGCGCCACGGGCTATTTCGACGTCACGGGCACGGCGGCCGCGCGCAGGATGCTGGCCGAGCGGCCGGCGTTGGGCCTGCGGCGGGCCTTCTTCGACTTCGCGCTGACGGCGGTGATTTCGACGCAACTCTGGCATCATGTGTTCTGCAAGGGCGGACTCGCCGATCTGCCTACCTGGTCGCCGCCCGAAGTGGCGCCGACCCGAGCGGCCGATCGAACCGGGATGGCCCGGGCGCTATCGACTTCGTCCTTGTCGGATGAGCGGCCGTAGGCCGCCGGCTCAGGAGACCACGGTGGATTGGGGCGCTTTGCAGGTCAGGAAGTGGAGGTGCCCGGCTGCCGCCTGGGCAAGCGCGTTGCTGCTGTTCGGCTGTGTCATCAAGCGCGAACCGGCGCCGCTCCCGCGGCTCGACAATGTTCCGCTCGAAGGACTGCTCGATCGCAATACCGGCGCTGCTACGTATTCAAAAGCGTTCGTCTATCGCGATGGAATGCCGGGAGGCGAGCAGCCGCCCAGAGTATGGACGGACAAGGATCTCCCAGCGGATGTCCACACCGACGACCGCAATCTAATCGTCTTCGTCGAAGGTTCGGGTGACACGGCTGAGCACTTTCGACACACCGCGCGCCTGCTGGCCGAGAGTCCTTACCATCCGGCTGGTAACAACCCGAATCTGACCATCGTGCGCTTGGCGTGGTGCGAAACAAGCGACACCGTGCGCGAGCATTTGAACTACAAGGCCCAGGAGCGTGGCGCACAACTCCTGCGGCAGTTCTGCAAGGCGCATGCGGTGCGACACCCGAACGGGCAGCGATTCGTCGGGATCGTCGCGTTTTCCGCTGGAACGCGCGTGGCCCAACTGGCATTCGGAGCGATGTTGCCGCAGGGGCGTCCGGCGGACGCGCCGCCAACGCTGACCGTCGTTCCGGACGAGATGAGGAACGTCAACAACGTCGTCTATCTGGGATCGAGCATTAGCCGGTATGATCCGCTACCGTTCAAGGAGCTGAAAGGCCGCTTCATCAATTTCGTCAACGGGCGCGATACGCACTTCGGCGACCGGGCGCCGTACTTCGCCCCCGCAGGAACGTCGCCGCTTCTCGGGCGGCTGATTCAGGCCAACCTCTACTTGGCCCGGCCGGGCACGGGTGCATCGGCCAATGGGTTTGCGGGCGTGCCAGTTCTGACGAATCGCCGTCAATTCGACTTGATTGAACTGAATGCCGAACTGTCCGACGAGTTCCGTCTGATAAACGTATACGTTCCAAACGACTTGATCCCCGTCTCGTCGCTTGGGATTCCGCTGCTGGACGACATGCTCGACACCTACAGCAACCAAGCCCCCAATCACTATGCGATGGTCGGCCGAGGGCCGGCCGGAACGCTCGCGTCGGGGCAGTTCGATCTTTACAAAGAGCTGGCCTACGAATTCGTCCGCGAACAGGTGGGCTCGGCCGTGATGAACGCGAAGGTCTACTCCTGGGACTTGAAGGCCGAGGCGAGTCGTGAAATCCACCTCGAGTACATCCCCGAGAGCGCGCTCCAACTCCTATTACCCAAGTTTGCAAATGACTGAGATTAGGGGTGTCGACGCGCGTCAATAGCTGAAGTTCGCATTCGCGTCGGTTGAGCCGAGCGTGCTGGCAGCGAGAAGCCCGAGACGGCGGGGCTGGCCGGCGCGCGGCAGTCGATGATCAGCGCGTAGACATTGCCAGCGGCGAAGTCCCGATCGGTAGTATTGTCGGCGCAGGTGTTGCCGACGCGCGTTGATCACGCTTCCTCCAATCCGGGCGTGGAGGGAATCCCCAATCGATCCCGCGAGTACGTTCGCAGTCGGGACTCCGCACGTCCTCTCACGCATAAGGAAGAAATGGAGCCGAGGGCCTTGGTGGTGACGGCGGGGTGGCCTTCCGGCCCGCCTCGCCAGGCCGGGGGCCCAACCGCACGACCGTGAGCTGGTGCGCAGTGACTTCCGGCAGCAGGGCAAACCCGCAGGTCGCTCTACCTGGCGGCTTCTCGGGCTTGCCACCGCGCCGACGCGGAAGGATTTAGGGCAATGCGCCCTCGCCATTCATTGCGCCGGGCTGTGCAGGGCGAACGGGATGCCGTCCGGGTCGTGCAGCACGGCCATTTCGTCGCCGGCCGGCAGCCTCTGCGGCGGAATGACGACCTTCGCGCCCAGCCCGAGCGCCAGCTCGACCCGGGCGCGCACGTCATCGACCTCGACATGAAGCTGTACAAACCCGTTGGCCTCCGCCGGCGCCGGCCAGATGCCGCCGTCGATGCCGCGGCCCGCGCCGGTCTGCATCGTGCGGTAGCGGAGTGGGTTTTTGTCGTTCATGGTCCAGCCGAACAGCCGGGTGTAGAACTCGACCAGCTTGTCGGGCTGCTTGGTGACGATCTGCCAGTGTGTAACCGGTGCGCCCACAATTACCTCCCTTCGGAACACGTCGATATCGGAAAGAAACGGATGTCGAGCCGGTAGACCTCGTCGCGCGGCCCATCACTCTCCAGCCAGGTCACGAGCTCTTGCCGGAACGCGCTGATGTTGGATGGCGGCCGCCAGCAGCGGCGTACTGATCGCCAGCGTGGTCGAGCTGTGCTCCTGCGGGAGCCGTCGCGCCGATTCGGGCAATGCGGCAGCGAGTGCATCCACGCGCTCGTGCAGCGTGCGAACGGCGGCCCGGCCAAAGTCACCGACGCTGGCCACGGTCGGCCCACTCGTGTCGACCCAGGTGCGCTCGTCGACCATCTTGAGCATGCCCAGATACACGAGACGGTTTACGGCCACGTTTACGGCGTCCGGCGAGATGCCGAGCACGCGCGAAATCCAGCCCACGTCGGGCCGGAAGCCACGCACGCGCGTCAGTTCGAGGATGGCGTAATGCTCCCACTCGACGATGGCGGCCGCGGCGTATTCCGACAGCTTGCGCAGCTCGATCAGCGTCGCATCCTCGTCGGCAGCCGGGCCCAGCAGCCGCTCGCGGCGGACGAACGCGGCCGCGGCCTCGTCAGCCAGCCGCAACTTCGCCGCCAACCGCACGATCGTGGCTTCGGTCATCCGTCGCCGGCCGCGGATGAGCTGAGACAGCGTGGCGTGGTCGATATCCAGGTCCAGCGCGAAGGCCCGCAGCGAATACTGCGGATTATCGCCGCATCGCCGGACCCGCTCCGCCTGCAGGTGCTCGCGGAAACTCGGTCCCAAATCGCCCGCCGCCGGAAACGATGACACGTTCGCCTTCATGCCGCGAGCTTACGTCGCGGCGCGCGCGAAGTGCAAGCCGAGTCGCCCAAAAGGCGGGGCAAACCGCTGCCCCGCCGCGGCGTTCAGCCCGTCCGGTCCAGATGCTCGCCGAGACGCTGCGCCGCTCGTCTCCGCGCCGCGACGGGTCAGTACAAGGCGCTTGACCCCTGCCGGTCGTCGGCGTACGAGTTGACGCATGACCCCCGTTGCGCCCCCCGCACTCGTGGACGCCGACCTGTGCCTGAAATGCCAGTACCTGCTGCGCGGCCTGCCGCGTCAGGGGCGCTGCCCCGAGTGTGGCGAGCCGTACGACGTGGATCAGCGCATCTGGCGCATGGGCAAGACGCTGGTGATGCTGCGCGGCGCGGGATTGCCTGCTCGATGCGTGAAGTGCAACGCGGACGTCGACACGGTCGACTTCAAGCGGAAACTTACCTGGCATTCGCCGTGGCTGTACCTGCTCCTGATCAGTCTGTGGGTCTACATCATCGTGGCCGTGATCGTGCAGAAATCGGCCGTCGTTCACGTCGGCCTGTGCCCCGCCCATCGCGCCTCGCGGCGACACGTGATCGTGTTCTTCTGGGCGTGCTTCGTCGGATCCATTGGGCTGACCGTGCTGGCCGTGAACTACGAATCGGGCGTGCTGGGCGCGTGCGCCCTACTGCTGTTTCTGATTGCGCTGCTGTACGCACTGATCCGGGCTCGCATCGTCACGGCATCGCGAATCGACTCGAATCTTGTATGGATCAGCGGCGTTTGCGCCGATTACCTGTTCGACCTGCCGACGCTTCCGGCGCCGCTCCGCAGCCAACGATGAGGTCCCGGCGAAGCGGCGACTGATCAACGTCATCGGCCGCAACGCGAGGCACCGCGTTGAGTGGCATCGTCGAAGGCAACGACGGCGCGCGCCGCCCGGTAGCGGCGCGACTCGTCGCTCAATGACTGCGCGCCGACGATTCTCGGCAGCGCGTCCGTGCTGCCCGGGGCGAACCGCCGGCGATTGATGCCGACCATACCCGGCGCCGGCCGACCGTGTGCGGCGCAAGATTTGGGCCCGGACGCGGAGCAATCGCCGCGCGTCCAGGCCCGTGCATCTCGTGCCGGTCACCTGCCCGTCGTCGGAGGACCGGCGGTGCGGCGCGCTCGACGCGGCTACGGCTGGGCCGGGAGCGTGACGCCGTTCCAGGCGTTCTGCGTGAGCACGCCGTTGAGCAGTTGAACCAGTCGCAACAGATCTTGCGTGTTGGCCGTTCCGCTCCGGTTCATGTCGAACTGCGCGATAATGAGCGGATCGGAACAAGTGCCCTCAGTCCCGCAGAGGTTCAGTCCGGTCACCTCAGCGAGTAGATCCTGCGTGTTGACCGTGCCGTTGCGGTTGGCATCGCCGGGCAGGAAGCCGAGATCGACGCTGGCCGAGGCCGGGTCGATGGCCGCCCCGCCCAGATCCTCAACCACGGCCGTGACAGTGGTCCAAGCGCCGGGCGTGACCGGGCTATCGAAGGCCAAATCATAGGAATCGCCCGCGCTGGGAGTGACGCTGGTGATGATCGGCGGCGTCAGGCCGACGAGGTTGGTCGTCAGCGCCACGCCGAACGAAGCGGGCGTCAGCGGACCATCGCTGGCCGCGTCGCGGACCGGTTCGCTGAACGTGATGCTCAGCGCCGTGATGCCTTGGAGCGTGCCGACAGCATCCTGATCCTGCAGCAGATCGACCGAACCGTTCGACGGCGCGCTGGCGACGATCGTCGGCGGAATGACCGGACTCATGATCGTGAACGTGTCCGTGGCGGGCGTGGTCGGTCCAGCGTTGCCGAACCGGTCGGCGGCGGTGATGGAGTATTCGACGGTCGTGCCCTCCGGCATGGCCGGGATCACACCGCGGTAGATGTCACCACCGGACCAGGTCATGTCGACCATCCCGCTGGCGCCACCTTCGCCAACCGTCCAGTTCAAGCGGACGAATGCGAAGAACGCGCCGTTATCGCCGGTGATGCAGTCACGCACATCGGCCCGTACCACGTACCCGTTGGGGTCGGGCGCGACCATGCCAGTGTAGTGCGTGAAGTTGGCCACGGTGGGCGGCAGCGTGTCGGTCGCGCTGCCGGCGCCGATGTTCATGTACACGCGGTTCAGGAAGCTACCGGATTCGCCCTGGGCGGTCACGGAGTCGAGCTTGCCGTCGTCGTCCAGGTCGCCAAAGGCAATGTCGAGTGTCGAATCGTTCACCGCACTGAAGGCGCCGCCGACGATCGTGAACGTACCCATTCCATTGGTGTTCCGGTACACGCGCTCGGCGGTATTGAGCGCCGCGACGACAAAGTCCATGTCGCCGTCGTTGTCGATGTCGTAGAACTGCGCATCGTTGTCGTCATTCGAGTTGGCCGGCAGGGCCGTGAGCGTGAAGCCGCCCAGTCCGTCGCCCCTCCACAGGAAATCAGCCCCGCCCGCGCCGCTGTTGACGCCGAACAGGTCCATATCCAAGTCGCCATCGATATCGGCCAGAGCAATGCCATACGTGTCGGTCGTGTTGGTCGCCGCCGTGGTGATGTCGGTGAACACGCCCGCGCCGTTGTTGAGGTACACGCGGATTCGCCCACCGGGGTTCGACGCAGCCCGGTGGCTGATCACGGCGTCGAGATCGAGGTCGGCATCGAGGTCAACAAAGTCGCAATCCTGCGCGTTGGGCAGGTTCTGGATGGGCAGGCGGCCGACCGTTTGGTCAGTGAAGTGCCCGGTGCCGTCGTTGATGAACAAGCGGTCCTGCATGGGTGTCGGGGACGCAACTGCGCCGTTGCAGAAATAGGCATCCAGATCGCCGTCGTTATCGACGTCGGCCAGCGACACCTCTTCGCTGAACAGGTTCATGGTCGGGAAGCGCGTCGATGTCTCATCCGTGTAGAAGCCGGGCGAGCTGCCGCCCACGTTGTTCATCAAGATGCGCGGTTGACCGGGATTGGGGTTAGCAACGTTCCCGTTGCCCCAGGTGTTGGCCATGACGATGTCCAGGTCGCCGTCGCCATCGACATCAGCGAAATCCATGTCGCGACAATAAGCGGTGATGCTGTTCAGGCGAGCGGCCGAGTCCTCGGTCAGAGTGCCGAGCCCCCCAAACATGTCGTTGATGTTGTTGATGTAGAGGCGCTGCCGCTGCGGCGCTGTTCCCTGCGACGAGAAGCCCGAGCCGTTGGCGAACAGCACGTCGAGATCGCCATCGCCGTCGGCATCAGCGATGTCAACCGCGTTACTGTACTCGAGCAAGTTTGACGGTATCAGCCGCGTGCTCGACTGGTCGACGAATTGCTGAGCGACGGCCGAGCTGCCCGCCATGGCGAAGATCGCCGCGCCGGAGAACAGTCTGGAAGCCGCTCCGCCGAACGATGACAATCCCACCCCGATCGTGGTCAACCGCATAACGGTCCTCCTGATAGCCCCTAACTTGGTAGGCACACGGGTTCGCATGACCCGCAAACCGGGGAGTTTACCAGACGCGGCCGGGTGGTTTCAACCGGCGATCCGATCAAACTAGACTGCAATACATTGTCATTGCGGAAACGCTTCCGACGCTTTCGGTTCACGCGCGACCGGAGCTGGGCAGAACGCGCCGTCGCTGAATCCTTCAGCCTCCACCCCGAACGCGTGGTCGAAGCGCGCCCGGTAGTTTTCCCACGCTATCGCGGACGTGAGCTCGACGAGTTGGGCGTCGTCGAACCGTGCGCGAACCGCAGCGAAGACGGCGTCAGGCACGTCGACCGGCGTGTCGGTCATGACGTCGGCGTAGCGCAGCACAGCCCGCTCGGCGTCGGTGAAGGCCGGCGAATGCTCGTATGCGGCCAGCGCCTCCAGTTTGTCGTTCGAAACGCCGCGTTGTCTGCTCACGGCAGACCCGATGTCGACTCAGAACGGGCAGCCGATCCGCGTGGCCACGCGGACCTGCGCCAGCATCTTCAGGTCAGCCGGCACGCGCCGGGCGCCCTCCTGGGCCAACTCCATCAGGGCATAGCCGCGCAGCATCTTCGAGTGCAGGGCATAGATCCGCACCGGCTTAACCACCCGGCCGATCTTTCGTTTCGTGAGAAAGAAGGCGATCCGCGCCATCAGCGAACCGCCGCGTGTCACCCCTTCGATCCGTGCCATACGTCGATCTCCCTACGGCCGGGGCGCCTTCCGTCGCGCCAGCTCGTCGGTGAAGCACATGCGATCAACACGAAGCGAGTTGATCGGTACGACGAAAACCGTCGGCCTACTCGCCTGGCTTGCGGCTTTTCGGATGGCCGGCCAGACGCTCAAGAGCTTGATTACTTGATCGTCCCATTGAAGGCTCGTCCACCCCTTGGCGAGGGCAACGAACGTAAGCGCGAGGCCGGCCAGCACCTGGGCCTGCGCGCGGTTCTTCACGATGCGCATGTCGCCTGAGACGACAACGGGGACCGCCGGATCGGCCGCAACGACTCGCAGCCACGTCTCATCCGGCGTGTCCTGTCCGCACCATTTGCCCAGGTGCTGCACGTCGCTGTCATCGTCGAACTGGTCCACGATTTGGGCGAGCTTTGGCGAGCAGTTCCAGTCAAGCACAAAGGTCCTTATGCGGCGTCTGCCCAGTCGCGCTCGAACTGGACTGCCGCTCGGACCGCTCGGGGCGTCGTTTCGAACAGACGAGCCACGAACGCCACGTCCTCGCGATTCGCAACGTAGGCACGGTAGAGAATCAATGTGCTGATGCCACCGTGGGCGACGATCGGTTTTCCGAAACGGAGCTGCGGGTCGATCACGACGCCGGGCGCGATGCACCATCGCCGGGCCAAGTTGCTGTCGGCATCGTACGCGATGCCGCGCAGACGACGCCGCAACGACGCCATGGCGTCCGGGCGGGCCAGCGCTGGCGGACGGCCGACGCGGCCATTCTCCGAGCCATCGATGATGGCGCGACGTTCCGTCAGCAGGCGCCGATGCGCGAATGGATGGGTGGTGCCCCATCGCTTTCCCAGCACCACGTGGAGCTGGCGGATGTCCCCGAGCGCAACCCCCTGCGCCCTGAGCCAGCCCACGACGCGAAGCTCGATGAGCTCAAGGAAGCTCATGGCTAGATGGCCATCGACCGATTCGTAGTCGCGTCCGACGGCATTCGACCGCGATGCTGGTGCGAACCATCTCCGTGCCAACCGCGGAGCGACATCCGCGAGCCGGGCCGCCTCAGCTACGTCGTAAACGCCCTTTCCGAGCTTCATCACCGCGACTCCGCTGACCGTGTGGGATTGTACTCGTCCGACTCGGCTGCGGCTACCGGGGCGACACGCATCAACCCGTCACGCGGTCGCCGACGGACATCTGGGCCGACATGAACGGGGCGCGTTTCTTTTCGTGCAGGACGACCAGCGAGGCGATGATGCCGTCGCGGGAGCCGGGCAGCGGTACCCCCTGTTCCCGGTGGGTTCGTTTGGCGCACAGTCCGATGCTGAAGGCGGCGGTGCCTGCCGCGGTGCAGGAGCGCGGGCAGGGATGCCCGCGGTCCGGCGTGGGTTCGTTTGGCGCTGCCACGGTGAGGATCCGGGCAAGGATGCCCGTGGTCCGGCGTGGGTTCGTTTGGCGCTGGAGCCGGACAGCGGTATCCCCGGTTCCCGGTGGGTTCGTTTGGCGCACAGACCGATGCTGAAGGCGGCGGTGCCCTGCCGTGGTGCAGAGGGCGGGCAGGGATGCCGGCGGTCCGGCGGTGGGTTCGTTTGGCGCGGGAGCCGGACAGCGGTACCCCTGTTCGCGGTGGGTTCGTTTGGCGCACAGACCGATGCTGAAGGCGGCGGTGCCTGCCGCGGTGCAGGAGCGCGGGCAGGGATGCCCGCGGTCCGGCGTGGGTTCGTTTGGCGCCGCGAGGGCACCGGGCTCGGCTGCGGGCGAAATCCGTGCGACAGGGCGGAGTATCCCGCCCCGGTGGCAGCTCGACTCGGCGGCAGGCAGCGGCGTGCAACATGTGCACCTCCCCTCACCCTAACATAACTGCTCACCTGATCGCGGAAGGGCGCGCGGATGGGGAGACGCGAAGCGGGAGGAACCGGCGCACGGCACACTGACGCTGCCTACCTCCCTGGTTAGCTTGTGACCGAAAATCGCTCCGGCCGCCTATTGGTCACAACCGCTCGACGCAAGGACTGCCCATGAATCAGATAGCAGTTCGTTCGGCCTCTGCGTGGTTCCGGTGCCATTCCTTCCAACCCCGCTGCTCATCAGCGAACACTGCTCTGTCGACTACGCGAGGTTTCGCTTCTCGAACCCAGGTAGTCGGTGTCCGTCCAAAAACCCAACGATGCGCTCTCTCCACTAGTATTCGCTGCAGCAGCTCCGTTTGTGACCGTGTGAAAGCGATGGAGGCGCCACTTCGTCGTCCCACCTGTACGTAGAGGAGGTGCCGAGGATCAAGTGGCATCATGATTTCCGTGCCCTTGTTAGCCCACCCGCCCCCGAAGTCATAGTTTCCAGCGCCGTAGTAATTCAGACGAACGACGGGTTGATCCGTCGTGCACCATTCTTCGTCGCCGTGCGGCTCACCGATACTCCACCGATGACGAGACAGAGCATCGGTTGCGACACGCAAAATGTTCCGTATGCTCTGCAACCACAGCCGCCGTCCCAGCAGTACGCTTGCTCTGATCGCAGCGTGGCCTGCATCACAGCTATCACGGCTCACATCAACTTGGATCGATTCGGCAAATGGATTGGACGGCTGGGCCCGACTTGTCGCGATGCGCTTCAACTGCCTCTTACTCAGCGCAGCACTCCCCTTAAGGCACTCGTTCAGAATAGTTGGTACCGTATCCTTCCAGCGGCGCATTGATTCGAAGTAGCTTAGCGGTGTTCGGATATCCTGAGCGGCGACGAAGCGTGCGAGTGATCGCCAACCGATGGCAGACAGCCGGCCACGATTGAGGAGCGCATCCATGGCTTCGAGACCGGGCGCTTCGTACTCCTTCCCGATCCACTTCTCAAAGTCATCGATATCGTCCCCGCCCATAGAAGTCGTATATAAGTCACTCTTGCAGGCAAGACCTCGAATACCGCGTAGCTCCCATTCAGGAACTCGAACGCTGGAGACCAAGACTCGGTACGAACACACATGGGTGCGATTGGGCGACCACCGTCGCCGGTATGCCTGCGCGACGAAGTGGTTATTTCGTGTAAGATTGCGCATCGTTTGACCCCAGCACGACCGGCACACGGGCTCGCAAGCGAATTCTACGCAGTGGTAGGGATCTGTCAACCTACACGCCCGAAGCCGTTGAGGAATCGCCGGCTGCTTGGCTCCCGCGTGAGCGAATTGGACGCTGCCTTGCGCCCGTCCCCACCTGGTGCATCGAGCGGGGCAGCGGAGGGGCTCGACATCACGCTCAACGACGCCACCATCTATCCATGTTTCGAAACGACAGATGAGCGCGAGCGACGGCGAGTTGGTCGAGGACCGGACGCCTGGATTTGTAACGTGGCAGGGCAATCACTGGCTGATGTGCTACGGACGAGCCTGCATCTATCTCGGCGAGGCTGACGCGATTGATCTGGTTGGATGGAGGAGCGCCGTGCCATCGATGTTCGCTGGCCACAATCGGGACCCGGATGAGATCGAGCGGACCGTCGAAGCAATCCATCGCGGTGATAGTCCGTATGCCTAGGTCTTTCAGTGGCAGGTGTGCGGCGCGCTCCGCGGCTACTGGGATTGCGACTAATCGGATACCGTGTGGCTACGTCGCTACGCCCCGAACGCCTGCGGATGTTCGGCGACGTACAGCATCAGGCTCCGTTCGCGACGGTCCTCGTCCTTGTAGAACTCGTCCTCCAGCGCGTCGAACTCTTTCTCGCACGAGTCAGCCATTCGGGCGAGCTGCTGTTGCCGCTGGAACCGGTCTGGATGCGGACCGTCCGGACCGAACAGGCTCATCGCCTTCTCCAACAGCGGAACGGTGCGCCTCGCGCCGATTGCGTTCAGCCCAGCCAACGCATCGTAACACCAGTCGCTGAAGCTGTTGAAGAAGTACTGACTGAAGCCGCCATTATCGACTTCGGCCTCCAGCATCGAGACCGCCAAGTAATGACGCTGCATGTCCGTCAAACCCTTCCAACCCACTTGCTCTCGAAGCTGGCACACGAACGCGTGCGCGTTCTCGATCCCTCTGAGTTTTCCGAGCGCCTCGGCTGCGCGCTCTTGCACATCGGTCGACGGCGCGTCCAGCGCTGCACGCACCTTCGCCTGAGCGTCCGGGTGTCGGGCCGCGGCCATGGCAAGCAAGACCTGCCCGTACGCTCGGTCGTGCGGGTACGCGTGTGAGCCCGGAGAAAGCTCGGCCTCCAGGCGGGACAACGTGTCCTCCGGAATCAGGACGCCGTCGCGACCGAGAGCGCGCAGCACGCTGGTCAGGGCTGGATTGTCCTGGCGCAGCACGCGCCCACTGAGCAGGAAGGCTTCGCTCTGTTCGCGGTCGGCTCGCAACAGGATGCTCGCCGCCGTCCCGTCAAAATCAGTGGACTTCTGTTCCATGAGCGGAGCGACGCCGCGGAATATGCCAGTCAGGAACGCCGCAGAGGCCCGGTCCGCTTTGATCGCTCGCTGAATGCCGATAATGGCGTAGCTACGCACATTCTCGTCAGCATCCTCCAGCGCCCGCAACACGGGTCCGACACATGCGTCGTGGCCGATCGATCCGAGCGCCAGCGCTGCCTCCTTCCGTAGCTCCTTGTCCTCGTTGCGCAAAAGGTCAGCCAGCGGATCGACGGTCAGGGGGCTGGCGATTCCTTCCGCGGTCTGGATCAGGTGATCGAGCCCCGACTTGGCGAACCAGTGGTCGTCGGGACGCCGGCTGGTAAGGAATCGGCTGTCGCGAAGCGCTTCGGCCACAAGCGGCGCCGCGCGATGGCCCGCCTGCTTGAGCCAGGCCCCGGCCCGTCGCGACTCTTTGGAGTCGAGGAGCTTATCGATCTGCGCCCGAATTTCGGATTCGCCGACATCCGCTGGCACATGCACGTCGACTTCCGCTTGCCGGCGTGCCGCTTCCTCGTAGAATGAGGCCGGGTCTCGAATCCAATCACGAAATCCACGGCGGCGGTTCCGCCGGATCAGCAAGACCAACGCCACTATTGTGCCCCCGAGCAAGATTGCTGCCACGATGAGCAGGTTGGTCCACATCGAGTGCCTCCACTTTGACGATTTGAACTCCGCCGCAAAAACCGAATCGCGCATCAGAATAGCCTCGCGAAGATTGCGACGGAATGGGAGCCGTGTGCCCGCCGGCCGAGATGTGCAGGCGCGAGCCGGGAATTCGATCGGCCATTCGCCGCCCTAGATGAGCATCAGCCGTAACAAGGCCGTGCGCCTCGCCGAGCAGTAGCCCCCGCCGGCCGGCTCCGTTTGCATCGACCTGCAAGCAGCCGAGGCTCAAGGGTCGATCACCATCGTCGATTCGTCGGCCGAGCAGATCAGGCGGTTTTTTGATCAGTTTGACCTGGTGTATGGCGAGGCACTCGACCCAGGCTGATACGGCGGCGTTGTCTGGCCGGCTGGGAAGCTGGCGAAACGGCCGTTTGGGGCAGCCATCGCGGTGAAAGTCAACGAAGGCAGAATCCGTGACAGATTCCATCGCAAACACCCACGATAAGCGGTGGGACATACCACCAGAAGGTGAGGGCGCGGGCCTGAATCCCAGCAATGCTCGCGGCGTTCGATCGGCTCCGGAAGTCAGCGGCAGTTGCTGAGTCGCAGCGTCCGCGACCGGCGGCCTTGGCGGCCGGGGTTCTGATCCGTCGCCCGCCTCAACTGAAGCTCTGCGCGTTGGAAGGTCGTGTTGAGGGCGGTCACGCGTTTCGGCCGTGGCCGACTGCCATCTGGGCGGCCATGAACGGGGCGCGTTTCTTTTCGTGCAGGACGACCAGCGAGGCGATGATGCCGTCGCGCTTAATCACATCGCCGGTGCGACGGTCGATTTGGCCGAACTCGAGCACACCGGTCGGGCAGGACTGCACGCAGGCGCTGCAGCGGACGCACTCGGGGTCGTCCATCGGCAGGCCCTTGTTGGCGAAATTCATGATGTCGATGCCCTGGTGGCACACCGATGTGCACACGTTGCACGAGATGCACTTCTTCTTGTCCGCCAGAATGCGGAAGCGGCTGAAGCGGGCGTAGATGTGCATCAGGGCGGCCAGCGGACAGGCAAACCGGCACCACACGCGGCCGCTGAACCAGAAGTATAGCCCGTAGCCGATGATGCCCGCCGCCAGCAGGTCGACCAGCCACTGGTAGCTCAAGCCCGAGTGGTTGGCGTCGCCGTGAAACGTGGCCACGCGGAAGGCCCTGGAGGCCCACGAGTCCGGGCCGAGCGACCAGCCGACGACTCGCAGCAGCATGAGTGTCACCGCCGTCCACAAGATCGCCTGTCCGATCATGTTCAGCCGATTCCACCTGGGGCCGTGCGGCATCTTGTGACGGTGCGTGTCGCCCAGTGTCTCGGCCAGCGCCCCGCACGAACAGATCCAGCCGCAGTAGGCGCCCTTGCCGTAGAAGTAGATTAACCCCGGGATCAGGACGCAGGTCTGCAGGACGCCGATGATCAGCCAGCCCCACAGCGGCTGGTCGGTGAACCAGTTGAAGACGAACAGCGGCCAGGCCAGGATCAGGCCGTAGGCCCGCCACCAGCTCTCGCCTGGGAAAAAGTGCTCTTTGATCCAGAAACCGAAGCCGCTGTCGAACGCCCCGTTCGCGCCCAGCCAAGGCAGCAGTATCTCGGGCAGGATAAACAGCGGCAGCACCTGGATTGCCATCAGCGTGAGCGTCTGGAGCTTCACGTAGGGCGTGCGGCGGCGGTGGATGCGGCGAAACCCGAACACGACCACGATCGTCGAGTAGGCCAGCGTGTACCAGAAGCTGCGGGACGAGGAGGACTTGGCGATCGTGCCCAGGAGCGTGGCTGGATCGTTCACCCAACTCGCCAGCCGGCCGGACGAGGACCTGGCCCACGACCACAGTTCCGACGGGTTCGGATCGAGCCAGGCGGGCAGATGGCCGATGAGTGGGACCGACTTTTCGCCCTTCCAGTGATAGAGCCAGAAGCAGAACAGCACGAATGCAGCCATGGCGAGGTAGCCGGCGACGCCGTATTCGCCGCGGATGCGGACGCCGCTCTTGCAGAAGAACTCGAGCGGCGCCTCGCGGCCGATCATGGCGAAGACGACGTCGTTCTTGAGCGCCACGTCGTTGCCGTCGGCGTCGGTGACGACTGCTTCGTTGGCGGCGATGCTCTTGAGCCGGCTGCCCATCATCAGGTGGATGTGGGCGGGCCGGCGATACTCACCCATGAAGCCGCCGCTGGAGGTCGAGACGCGCTCGGAGGTCGGGTGCTCGATCGCCACGTCGGCCATGGGGTCGGCCATCAGGGCCGTGATCTTCTCGACGTTTTCCGGCTTGGGGCGCGAGAACTCCTTGCCGCGGCAGGAGAGCGTCACGTGCCCGCCGCACTGGGCGATGGCGATGGCGGTCTCGACGGCGCTGTCGCCCCCGCCGACCACGAGCACCTCTTTGTCGACGAACTCCTTCGGGTCGTGCAGCCGGTTGTAGACCTTGTCGAGGTCTTCGCCCGGCACGCCGAGCTTGCGGAAGTTGCCTGAGCGGCCGATGGCGACGATCACGCGGCGAGCGAGCAGCGAATGTTCCGCTTGCGTTGTTGTCGGCGTCGGCGACGTCGATGGCACATCAGCCGCGGCCTGGAAGGCCGCGGGACGGTTCACGGCCTGGAAGGCCGTGCCACGTGGCATCTTGCCCGTGCCCGGTGCCAAGACGACTTCGAGATACTTACCCTTGCGGGTGATGCGTTCTGAGCGGGCGATGCGCGGCTTGATCCCACGCCCGAGCGTCTGGGCCCTGATCTCGTCGACCAGCGGCTCCTTGATGGTGGCGGTGAACTGCAGATCGCCCGCCGGCGTCATCTCGGTCGGATACGTGTAGATCGGCTTGCCTTTGGGAAAGTTGACGATGGTCGAGAACGGCTCGGAGCCTTCCAGAATCTCGAACTTCAGGCTCTGCTTGTGGGCCTCGAGCGCCGCCGCCATGCCCGACACACCACCGCCGACGATCACCAGGTCGAGCGCCTCTCCGTTGGCCTCGGCCCGCAGCTTCTGAAAGGCCGGGTCGGCGATGATGGTCTGAACCGCCCGCGCGCCCGAGTCGGCCGAGAACTTCAGCAGCGGAATGCCGGTCAGATCACCGACCACGTACAGCCCCGGCACGTGGGTCGAGCCGTCCGCATTCACGTCAGGTAGCTTCTCGACCGTCCCGGCCGGCCACTGCGTGTGCAGCCAGCGCATGTAGCGTCTCAAGAACATGGTCGGTCCTTCGGACTCAGCAACGTATTCCCCGAGCGGCCAGGATGGCCTGAACGAGTTCCTCGGGCACGTCCTCCGGGATCCCACCGTTGGGCGCGGGCCGATAGGCCTGCTTGCCGAGCGAGATGGCTGCGCGATAGCCGGCCAGATAGGCGACGCACGGCGGGCACACGGCCAAGTGCTCCTCGAATCGGGCTCGCACGCCGGCAGGCTGGTCGCCGGCCACGTAGTCGTCGAGGAATGCGGTCAGCTGTTCACACGTCAGCACGATAGCTCCCTCGTCCGAGTGAGAACGGCAGCGTATCCAACGTCGCGGCCGCGCCCAACGGACGCCAATCGAGCGGCCATCAGATTGGATGCCGTTGCGTCCGCACGGTTACACTCCGCATGCCGGCCGGTGGCGACGGACGGCGGGCAAGCGAGCAATTGTAACGTCGCGTCTAACAGGTCGCCCATGCTCTACCGGCTGATCCGTCCTGTGCTGTTCAAGCTTGACCCGGAGCGGGCGCATGATCTGGCCCTGCGCGCGATGGCGCGACTGGCGCAACATCGGCGCCTGGCCGCGCTGCTGCACGGGACGCTGGGACGGGCGTCGGGCATTCCGGTAGAGGCGATGGGGCTGCGGTTCGCGAACCCGATCGGCCTGGCGGCGGGGTTCGACAAGAACGCGGCCGCTCCGCTGGCGTGGTGGGCCGTCGGCTTCGGATTCGTCGAGCTGGGCACGGTCACGCCGCGGCCGCAGCCGGGCAATCCGCGGCCGCGCATGTTCCGATTGCCGGACCGGCGGGCGTTGATCAACCGGATGGGGTTCAACAACCTGGGCGCAGACGCCGCGGCGGCACGGTTGGAAGCCATGCAGCGAGCCGGGCTGCGGCCGCCCATCCCGATCGGCATCAGCGTCGGCAAGAACAAAGACACGCTCCTCGAGGCCGCTGTCGACGACTATCGCGTCGCAGCCCAGAAGCTTGGACCATACGCCGACTTCCTGACGATCAACGTCAGCTCACCTAACACGCCCGGCCTGCGCGACCTTCAGAACGCGGAGACGGTCGCGAGCATCGTCACCGCCGTCCGTTCTGCCGGCGGCGGGCCGGTGGTGGTCAAAGTCGCCCCGGAGCTGGAAGGTGATGACCTGCGGGCGGTGGCCGACGCCGCGTTGAATGCCGGCGCCGCCGGGTTCATCGCCACCAACACGCTCTCGACGGCCAACGTGCCGGGGTTAGAAGCCGGCGGCCTGAGCGGCCGACCACTTCGCGAGACCGCGATCGAACGAGTCGGCGCGTTGGCCAGCCACGTCGGGCCGGGCGTGACCATCATCGGTTGCGGCGGAATCGACGACGCGCCATCCGCCCGCGCGTTTCTCGACGCCGGTGCGAAGCTTGTGCAGTTGTACACGGGCCTCGTTTACGAAGGTCCATTTCTGGCCGCTCGATTGACGCGGGCGCTCCGCGCTTCCGCGGCGCCGGCGGGCACCTGAACGGTGATGGTGAACGTCCCGATCGGGTTGGCCGACGCGGCGATCGTCCCGCCCAGTGCCTGCATCATCGCTCGGCACAACGGAAGTCCCAGCCCGCAATGGCGTTCGTGAGCCGGCCGATACGACGCGTCGGCCCGCCAGAATCGCTCGAAAACGCGCTCGACTTCACCCGGTGAGAGCTTGCTGCCCGAATTGGCGACGGAAATGGTCACGCTGCCGTTCATGCCGCCAGCCGAAATGGAGATGTGGCCGCGGTCGTCGGCATATGAGATCGCGTTGTCAAATAGGTTATGGAGCACCAGGCGCAGCTTGTCTCGATCGGTCTCGACTTCACCCAGGTGATCCAGGCGCCATTCAACCGTGAGTCCGCGCGCCCGCGCGGCCTCCGCCATCGGTTTCCAGCTTTCGCGGAGGGTGTCCTCGAGGTCTACCGGCTCGCGGCGGAGATCGAGCTGGCCGGCATCGGCCCGCGCCAGGTGCAGCAAGTTCTCGACGATGCGTTGCATCTGCAGGTTGATGCTCAGGCAGTCGCCCAAGACCTTCTCGTATGCCGCCGGCTGGCGGTCGCGCGACAGGGCCAGCTCGAGCTGGGCCCGCAAGCCGGCCAGCGGCGTGCGCAGCTCGTGCGCCACGTCGCCGGTGAAGCGCCGCTCGCGCTGAAACGCCGCTTCGAGCCGGGCGAGCAGGTCGTTCAGTCGATCGATGACCGGCGACATCTCCCTGGGTGTGCTGGCGGCGCTGATGCGGGTCGACAGGTCGCGCTCGCCCACCCCGGCAATCTGCGCGCTCAAGTCTGCCAGCGACTTCAGGCCGCGGTGAACAGCCCACACCAGCCCAGCGGCGGACAAACCGACGGCGATGAGGCACACGGCAATCAGCGTGTTTCGCACGTGGGCCAGGGTCTGGTTGAGGCCGACCACGTCGCGGCCGAGGATCAGGGTGACTTGAGCCGCGGCGCCGGCGGGCTGCTCGTCAAAGTCGAGGCGCGGGACGAACGTCAGACTCACCAGCCGGCCGGGCCGGCCGTCGGGGAGCTGCACGGCATCGACGAAGACCGGCACGTCGATCGGGCCCGCCGATGCCTGTAAGCGCGCTTCGCCCAGCGACGGCGAACGGGCGAACAGCGTTCCGTCTGACCGCACAAGCTCGTAATACTCCGCGTGCGGCGAGGGCTCGAATTCAGGCAGGGAAGCGTCGACCAAGTCGAATTCCAATCCGTCGTCGCCTTGCTCGGCCAGGGCAGTGAGCGAACGTGCCCGGGCAGCCAGAGCGTCATCGAATCCGGAATGGAGCGTCTTGGCGATCAGCCCATACAGCAGGCCGCACGACGCCAGCAGCACAAGGGTTGTGCCGAGCACGGTGCTGCAGAGAAGTTGTCCGCGCAGCGATTTCATCGCAAGCTCATTCGAGCACGTAACCCTGTCCGCGCCGCGTGTGGATCAGCCGCGGCGCGGCGGGTCGCTCGATCTTCTTTCGCAGGTAACCGATGTATACGTCAACCACGTTGCTCTCGACGGTCGAGCCGAAGTCATAAATGTGCTCGCAAATCTCCGTCCTGGATACGATCTGGCCGGCGCGGCGGGCCAGCAGCTCGAGCAGGGCGTACTCGCGGGCCGTCAGGTCGATGCGTTGACCGGCCCGGCTCACGCGCCGGCCGACCGTGTCGATTTCCAGGTCCCGGACACGAATGACCGGATCGGCCGCGTCGTACTTGCGACGCAGCAGCGCTCGGACGCGCGCCAGCAGCTCCGCGAGCGCGAAGGGCTTGACGAGATAGTCGTCAGCGCCCGAATCGAGCCCGGACACGCGGTCGGCGACCGTGTCTTTGGCCGTCAGCAGAAGCGTCGGCGTTCGCTGCCCGGCCCGGCGGAGCTGCTTCAAGAGGGACAAGCCATCGAGCTTGGGCAATACGATGTCGAGAATGATCACGTCGTAATCGCCGGACTGTGCATACCACAGCCCTTCTTCGCCGTCGGCCGAGGCGTCCACCGCGAAGCCGGATTCTTCCAACGACTGAGCCACCGACGACCGCAGCGGGGCGTAATCTTCGACGAGCAGGACGCGCATGACCATCAGCTACGGCGCAATCTGCACGATCGTCACGGAGCCGCCATCCAAGGCATCGATCGTCAAGCGATGGCCGCGGATACGCGACATGCCCACCAACGCGTCGCCATCCGCGGCCACGACGAAGTCGCGCCTCACGCGTCCGTCCCAGACGACGTCGCACGCAAACACGTCAAGCTCCACGTCCGTGTCATCAGCCAGCGAGTAGGTCTCGGTCTCGCGGAACGGGAGCTTGAGAAGATCGACGATGCGTAACGGAAGCGATAAATAGTCTGAGAACCCGGTGTCGATGACCGCGACTACGACGTGCGAGAGTCCGCTCGGACCTAGCACCTCAATCTGGATGACGGCCTCGTCGGCAGGCGTGACCTTCCCGTGAATCACGAGCGCTCTTTCGCCGGCACGAAACCGATTCGCCCCATCGACCGATAGCCGATACGCATCGCGTAGAGCGCACCATCAGGGTGCTTTCCGTGTGCACGGTCCGAGGCCGCTAACTTGTCCTCGTCGATTTCGTAGTTCCCCGAGTCGATGTCGATGACGAGATACTTGCCGGTATTGCCCGCTTCGACTCTGGCGCGAATCTCTCGTTCGTAGAGGTCTTTGCCGCGTGCGGCAATTTCCGAGCTCGAATAGCGCGAATGACCGGTCATCGTTGGTTCCCTGAGTGCTCGCCTTCAGTACCCAGGCTGTTGCCCCAGCGAGCTAATCGTAAATCGCCACCCTCTCCTGAGCACATCATGATGATATACCGCTTCGGCCGCACGTCACGGGCCAAGTCCAACATCGGCGCGCACTACGGCTCGACGCTCACCAGTTCCACCCGCTCGCTGCCGTCGACCGGTTCTTCCAGGACCAGCCCGACGTTTGGGGCGTAGTACTTGAACTCGTCCGGGTTGGTCGAGAGCGGGTTGACGTCGCGGATTTGAAGGCACGAGTAGCCGCTTCCGTCACCCAGCGTGACGGACACATCCAACTCCACGACAGTTCCCATGTCTTCGGCCTCGCCCCGATAGAATTCCTGGTGGTACGCATCGCCCGGCGCGGGCATGGCCCGCATCTGGTGCCCGGGGATGGCTGTGGCGCCGACGTTGGCGACGTCCAAGCCGGCCTCCCACGCACCCTCGTGCGTGATGTCGATCAGGTTGCCTTGGTCGTCGTAGTTGTAGTTGTCGACCGTCTCGCCCATGTACCAGACGTTGCCGGCGTCGTCCTGGGCGTACCAGTCGTGCGTGTCTTCGATCAAGACGTCATCGAGGAACACGCGGTCACGGACGACCCGGGTCATGACGCCCATCACTTCGCGCGTCTCGTCGAGGACCTCAACGACGATCCGTTCGGCGCCATCCCCGGTTTCGGCCATGTACGTCCAGGTCGTGCCGGGAACCAGCGGGAAGTAGGCGTTGTCGATCCGCGTCGGGTTCGTGAACCTGGCCGCCGCGAAATCGGGAACGGTGTCGGGGACCGAACTGTTGGCGTTGGGCGTACCGCTGCCGGGGCCGCCGCGCGGAGCGCACCCAAGCTGGGCGACGACGGCTGCCGTAAGTATCGAGCGAACCACGCGCATCGGCCCGGCGCACGACTTGGCCCTGACGAGACGCTGCGCGGCGTCGTCAATCGTCGCCGCCGTTGTCGTCAGCATCATCGTCGTCATCGCCGTGATCATCGTCGTCTCCGTCGTCTCCGTCGTGGTGATCGCCGCCATCGTCGTCGCCAGGTTCCTCGACTGGCTGGCCCATCGGCAGGACATGTAGCTCGACCTCCTTGCCGTTGACGCGGGCCTCGATCTCGTAAACGACGATCGTCTTCCTGGCCACGACGACCTTCGCGTCGCCGAAGTGCTTCTCGATGGCCGTGCGGACGCCGGGCGGCGCCTGCTCGGCTGGCACCAGTTCCTCAGTCTCCAGCAAGGCGCCGTCTTCGGTGACTTCGGCTTCGTGTTTCGTGCCATTTGCTGACCAGGCGGCCTCGTACACGGTTGCGCCGTGTGCCCGGCCACGCTCCAGCCCGACGATCCGCGCGCCATTGGCGAGCCGCAGCAGTGCTTCGCGGGCGGGCGCCGGGATGCTCTCGAGCGTCAGCCGGGGCCGCTCGACCTCACGCCCCAGCACCGTGCCGTCGGGCGCGATTCTGATCTCGATCTCCTGCCCGTCGCGCACGAACTCGGCCTCGTAGACGACGTTTCCGTTCCGGGTCTCGCGCTCGATCTCGGTGATCCGTCCGCCCGCCGACTCCGTCAGAATCGTTGCCTTGACGGGATCGGGTACTTGGTCGAGGGTGACGGCCTCTTCCTGCTCATCCGCCGCGCCGCCGACCAGAGCGACCATGGCGAATAGCCCGACCAGCAGTGGGACCAACATCGTCCGCGTTCTCATGAGAGGTCTCCTTTTGCGGTGTCCGAAGCCCGGCGCTCCCGGGAACCCGACATGCAAGGCGGGTTCGTGTTTCCGAGGGCCAGGCCCGCGTCCGACATCGTACCAGCCAAACATGAAACCACGATGAGAGGGCCGCCGATTCGGCGGTGCAACTTACGAGGCCCGCTCGAACAAGCAGAAGACCCCCAGAGATGGGAAACGCCGCACGACCTGCGTGCGGGCGAGCCGCAGGCCGGCTGCGGCGAGTTCGTCATGGAACTGCTGCAGCGTGGCCGGGCGGTCGCGGTGCTCGGAGCGGCCGAGCAGGCGACTGAGGCGCCAGCGCCACATGTCGCGGTGGCCGGGGGCGTAGTAGGAGGCGACCACATAGCGGCGCGTGATGCGGGCCAGCTCAGCAAAGATGCGTTGCCGTGCGGCGCGATCGTGGATGTGGTGCAGGAAGCGGTGGCAGAAGACCAGGTCGACGCCTCGGTCGGCCAGGGCGATGTGCTCGGCGTCGGTCTGCACGTAGCCGCCGGAAAGATCGGGGTGATCCTCGCGGGCCACGGTGAGCATCTGCAGCGAGCCGTCGGCCTGCAGCACGCGGCGGCAGACCTCACCGATGACCGGCGAGAGCCGCCCCGTCCCACTCGGCAGGTCGAGTCCCGTGTCGAGCTGGCCGATGCCGGACAACAGCTCCCGCAGCGCACGGCGCTCGATGTCGTCCTTGCGGCGGCGTTTGCCCGTCTTGAACCGGTCGCGGTAGGCCTCCGCCGCCTCGCGCGTCGTGAAGCGGGCTTTGAAGACGCTGCAGTCCGCAGTCGATTCGCTCATGACTCGGCCCCTCGGCTCGCCGAGGATCGCGGCGGCGCAGCTTTGAGCCGCTCGACCACGGTCTGCACGATCGTTTCGGCCTCGACCATGCGACCGACGCCCACCGTGCGGCAAGCCAGCCAGCCCTCGCCTGGGCCGACGAATACGAACCCGAGGCCGCTGAGCTTGGCGATGTTGGATTGCACGATCGGATTGTTCCACATGCGCTCGTTCATGGCCGGCGCCAGGATAATCGGTGGGCGGGCGCAGGTGATGAGCGTCGTGACCAGATCGTCGGCGATGCCAGCGGCGATCTTGCCAATGACGTTGGCCGTGGCCGGTGCGACAACGCACGCATCGGCCTGATCGGTCAGTCGAATGTGCTGCGAATCGTAGTAAGCATCGGGCGACCACAGGCTGGTCAGCACCCGCCGCCCGGTCAGCGCCTGAAACGTCGCCGGCCCGACAAACCGCTGGGCCGAGCGCGTCATCGCCACCGTCACCCCCGCCCCGCGCTGCACCAGCTCCGACGCCACAGCGCAGACCTTGTACGCGGCAATCCCCCCGCACACGGCCACGATCACCTCGTAGCCGGCGAGGTCTTCGCCAATCGACGTTCGGCTGGCGATCGGCATGGAGCTATGGCTGCCGCTCATAGGCGCCCATGTCCACGATCGGCGGTGTGCCGGACCCCGCCCGCCGCGCTCCCCCACCGAGATCCAATGGCAGGAGCTCGGAAATGTTGCCGTCGTTGTCCAAGTCCGTGGTATCTGCTGGGAGGTGGCTGTTGTTGCCGGCGTCGATGCACGGCGAGCCTGCCGAGAGCTCTCCGGTCAATGTCAGGAGTGGATCGTCCATGATGTTGTTCATCCAGGCCGAAATCATAGCGACAAGGGGTGGAGGATTGCCACCCAACAATACTGCCGCCTCTCCACCCTGAACACATGAGTTCCTTACGTCGATGCTTCCGCCGCATAGCGTAATCGCCTGCGGAGCTTCCGGCCCGATTTGCGGCGGTCCACATGCATTCACGCCGTTGAGGCTAGTGTTCCCCCATACAATGCAGTTCCGCAGCGAGGCATGCCCGACGATTCCGTACAACGCCCCACCGCCGTTTCCACCAGCACTGTTAGAGCGCAGCGTGCAGTTTGTAAGCACTGGGCGGGTCGGGCATGGCGGCGCCGGGGGGAGAGGGCACACCACGCACACCGCACCGCCGCAGCATTGAGCGTCGTTCTCAGCCAAGTCAACATTGACGAGTTGCGGCATGCTGCCCCCTCGCACACCGATCCCGCCGCCGCACTCGACCGCCGTGTTTGCCCAGATTCGCGTGTTGACAATTATCGGATTGCTATTCTGATCGCAGAACACGCCACCACCACCCCCGAAGTTGGCCAATGAGGTGTTGCCCTGAATCGTGCAATTTCGGAGCGTCGCGGGGCTGCCAAAGCTGCAGTACACACCGCCGCCCGAACCCAAGGTCGCTGTGCCGCCAGGTGGTAGTCTGCCGTCGACCCCGTTGCTCTCCACGACACAGTTGTCGATGAACGGCGCAGCCGAGTGTACGCATGCGATCCCGCCTCCGTGCGCTAGAGCCCGATTGCTAAGCACTCTGCACGAACGGATCGTCGGGCTCCCATTACTTATCAATATGCCCGCTCCGGTATCATCGCCTGGCATGGTCGACTCGTTCATGCTGGCCGGACCATTGGCCCGCCCTCGGGTAACGGTGAAGCCATCGAGCACCCCGGTCGCGTCCACTCCACTACCGGTAACAACGTGATAGCTATTCTCATCCCACGACGGAGGCGGCAGGCCGGATGGCGGGAGCGGCCCATCGTCGTTGTTGAGGTCGCCGCTCAAAGTCGTCACATTTGCCGCGGGATTGCGCTCAGACAGACTGATCTCGCTGCCCGCGAATCCGCCATATAGGGCCAGACCGTTCATCAGGCGAAACGTTGCCGAGCGCGGTTGGCTTGGATTGGCCGGTTGCATAGGCCGGTAGACCCCCGCAGCCACCCAGATCTCCGCGATCTGACCACCGGAGGCGTCAGCCATGCTGAGCGCCGTCTGCAAGCTATTTAGCGCGTCGTCCCAGCAGTCGCCGGTGCCTCCGGGCGCCGCGTTTACACGAACATGAAGACGGCTAGACGAAACACACGCATCGTTCAGTTCGCAACAAATCTGCGCGGCCGCGCACGGTGCAGCTCCCCCTTGACAAACGCCGGCTGTGTCGCAGACCGGCTCGCCGTTGCAGAACAGGTTGTCATTCGGGCAATCCCCATCGCTCAGGCACTCGACACACTGGTCATCACTCTCCCGGCAAACCTGTCCCGGCGGACACATCGGCACTTCACCCGGGATACAACTTCCGTCAATGCACTGATCGACGCCGTTGCAGAATTGGCCGTCGTTGCAATCGGCATGTGTCAGGCACCCGCAGCGGTCGTCAAGCTCCCGGCACACCGCTCCGGGGCACGGCTCCGGCCCACTTTCGCAGACGCCGTCTGGATTGCAGAATTCGGGTCCGTTGCAAAAGAACCCGTCATCACCGCAATGCCCGTCGGTCAAGCATTCGACGCAGCGGTCGTCAAGCTCTCGGCAGAACGGCACAGGGTCGACACACGGTGACATGCCGCTGGTGCAATCGTTGTCCGGGCCGCAGACCTCGACGCCCGTGCAGAACTGACCGTCGTCGCAAGCCATTGTGCAGTCGCTCGTAACGACGACCATGACGGTATCACTCGGTGGCTCGAGCGTCCGGTCGTCGAAGACGAAGACTTCGAACTCCAGCGTCACCTGCCCGTCAACGTTAGGCGCCACGAAGCGAGCGATAGCGGTGTTGCGGTTGACAAGGTCTACCCTCGGCCCTCCGTCATTCTGCCTCCATAGATACTCAAGCGGATCGCCGTCGGGGTCATCGCTCATGGACGCATCGAGGGTTACCAGCGTGCCGGGCATGACGGTCTGATCGGAGCCGGCATCGGGCTCGGGTGGATGGTTCTCGCCACTCGGACCATCACGATCCACGACCGTAATGACGCACGGCGAATCATGGACTAGCTGGACGCCGTTGCATGCGTTTGCTACGACTGCATACACCGTGTATTCAGCCTCCACATTGAAGCGCGCTTCGGAGCTGAGCCCGGTTGCGACCTCGTTGATCTCGCCGGGCGCGTCACCAGACTCGGCGATCCAACGAATCGCATAGGGTCCGCAATCGTCCGATGATCCGATGGTTGCATCAAGTATGACGGTTGCCCCCGTCGGGACTTCAAGTGGAGCGCACGCCTGCGCGATGGCTAGCACGGGAGGAGGTGCCCCCGGGAGCGCCGCGTTCAGACTCTCGCGCTCGGCAACCGGAAGCGAGCACAAATCCTGGCTGGCGCGCGCCAGCGATCTAAGTGAGTCAGTGCAGCCGGCGCCCGTGCACTGCTCTCCGAAGATGCGATCGAGGTCCGAGATGTACGTCTGAACCGGTCTGCAGAGCTCCGAGATCGCTTGTTGCGACTGCTGCGCTTGCTCCGTGACGTCGACAGATGCACGCGCTCGTTCCGACTGAGAATCGGGGACCTGAATGTCCTTTGTTGTTATCCGGCCATCCGCATTGATGTCGATGATCTTGATCGGCTCGAGCGGGCGCTTGTAAATGACGTTCGCCGTCCGCCCTTCCAATTCATCAAAAATGGCCCGCGGCCGTCCCTCATCGTCCAAACGGCTGCAGACGAGCCTCCCGTCCGGGAACCGCGTTTCTACATCGCTGGCCAAGCGCAGCGACTCGTCCAGAGTGGAACGCGCCCCGAAGATCGTGAACTGAAAGCCATCGGGGTTCTCCGCCACCGCAAACAAGAGCGGGTTCCCGGGATCCGGATTGAATTGGACCGTCATCCTCCGCGTCGGCATCGGCGGATCGCTACATGTCGAGCTTCCGACGACTAGCCCAGCCACGCAAACCGCCAAGCAGCGCGGTACACGTCGGTCGAACATGACGGCCTCCTTCCGCTCGGGAGATGAAGCGTGGCAGGAAGCATATTCGCGCGCACCGGCACCGTCAAGAAGCATTCCCGTGCAGCTTTGCCAGCTGCGCGAACGCACCCAACGTCCCTACACTGGCTCTAATTGAAGCACGAAATCCTGGCTCTTGCCGTTAACCGATGCGCCGATACGCATCGTGTCGAAGACGCCCCCGATCCCGCCCGGCGGCCACGATCATTGCGACTGGATCCGCAGCGGCTGCTGGTCGTTCCGCGACGGGCACGGGTCGCTCAGTCTTTGTCGGGCGTGTCGGGCGCGAAGGCCGGGACGATCTTGCCTTCGAGGATTTCCTTGACGATCACTTCCATTTCGGTCAGGCCCTTGGTCTCGACCATGGGGCGGGCGCCATGCATGAGCTGGACCCAGCGGCGCTGGATCAGCGCGGTCAGCTTGAAACGCCCGCCCAAACGGTCAACGATTTCGTCGCTCTTGAGTGATTCGATCATGGTTTTTTTCGCCGATAACTCCCTCGTGATCACGGTCCCGCAAACGGTTTAAGTTCAGACACGTCGCCCGCTCACGTTCCACGCTCGCGTACGGGCGTGGTGTTGCACCTTGCGGCGCCGACACCGCTCCCTGACGGTCGCGGCTCTGAAAGACGGTCGCGCCGATCCATCATCACGGCGCCTTTGTCGCTTTCTCCTTCCGGATGATCTCGCGGATTTCGGCCACGGTCTCGTCGAGCACGTCGTTGACGACGAAATAGCCGTAGCAGCCGCAGTCGCGGGCGAAGCCGATCTCGCCGTCGGCCCTGGCCAGGCGGCGTTCGAGCTGCTCGGCCGATTCGGTCCGCCGGCCGGCCAGCCGGGCCTTGAGCGACTCCATGTTGGGCGGCAGCACGAAGATGCGGATCGACTCCGGCATCTTTTGAAAGACCTGCTGGCCGCCCTGCACCTCGATCTCCATCAGCACGTCGCGCCCGGCCGCCAGAGCGTCCCGCACGGGCTTGAGCGGCGTGCCGTACAGGTGGCCGACGTACTCGGCCGTTTCGAGAAACTCGCCCGCCGACTTGCGGCGCTCAAACTCCTCGCGCGTGATGAACTCGTAGTTCCGCCCGCTGCACTCGGCGCCACGGCACGGCCGCGTCGTGGCCGAAACGCTCCACACCATGTGCGGATCGCCGGCCAGGAGCGCCTCGCAGATCGAGGTCTTGCCAGCGCCGGACGGCCCGCTGATGACGATGACTCGTCCCGGCTTTTGTGGCGTTTCAGGCATGCGCGACTATTGTCGATTTCCAATTTCCGATTTCCGATTTCCGATTCGCCGTCCAGCACCTCCGCGGGCGAATCGGCAATCGGAAATCGACAATCGGCAATCCTCGTCACTCCACGTTCTGCACCTGTTCCTTCAACCGATCAATCAGTCCCTTCATCTCCACGACGCTTCGCGCGATCGCCGCATCCTGACTCTTGCTGCCGATCGTGTTGACCTCGCGGAGCAGCTCCTGCGCCAGAAAGTCGAGCTTGCGGCCGGCGTACTCGCGGCTGTCGCACAGCTCGGCGAACTGATCGAAATGAGCGGTCAGGCGCGAAACCTCTTCGTTGATGTCGCAGCGCTCGGCGTAGATGGCCACCTCGCGCATCAGGCTGTCCCGCTCCAGCTCGATCTTCGACTCCGCCAGCAGCATCGAGACCCGATGCTGTAGCCGGCGATGATACTCCTCGACCACGACCGGTGCGCGTGCGGCAATCTGCCCGAGAAGCTCGCGAAGGGCTGCCAGCGTGCCGAGCAGATCGTCGCGCAGCGCCAGCCCTTCCTGCCGGCGCATTTGAAGCAGGGCTTCCATGGCCCTGTGCGTGAGCTTCTCGACCGTCTGCCAGTAGCGCGTGCGCACCGACTCGTCGAACTGAGGCGGCTGGCAGACGCCTGGAATGGCCGTCAGCGTGGCCAGGTCGATCGTGACCGACGCGTCGCCGGCCGGGCGGGCTGCCTGAAGTTGATCGACGTACGCCGCCAAGGCCGCGCGATTGATTTCGTAGGCGGTGTTCGGGCTTTCGCTCCGCATCCGAAGCGAATAGTTGACGCTGCCCCGGCCAAGCTGAGACCGCAGCAGCCTGTCCACTTCGCTCTCGAGGAACTGCAGCATCTCGGGCAGCTTGATCGACGCCTTGAAGTAGCGATTGTTCAGGCTGCGAATCTCCAGCGCATAGTGCACGCCGTCTTCGCTGGCCTGCGCGTCGCCGTATCCGGTCATCGAGGCGATCATGCTTATGGGCTAACCCCGTCTTCGGGCTGCGGATGCGCAGGCGCCTCAGAACCGTCGTCCGCGGGCGGGGTCTCGGGCGTTGTGGCCGGCGCGGACGAGTCGGCGGCGTCGTTGGCCGGGACTGTGGCGGGCGCGGCCGAAGGTGCGGGCGCGGTCGCCGGTTGCGTGGCCGGACTTGGTGACTCAGGCGGCAGGTCACCGACTGGCGCCACGCTCGGCGGCGGTGGCGGCGACGCCATGTCGGCCGGTGTGAATGCGAAGTTTCCGATAGCGGTTAAAAGAAGGAACAGAAACGCCAGCCCCACCGTAATGGCCGTGAAAACATCGCCGGTCTTGGTGCCAAAGGCGCTTCCACCACCGCCACCCCCGAAGGCGCCCGCCAGCCCACCGCCGCGGCCCTTCTGAATCAGAATCACAAGAATGAGCAGTGCGCACACGCCGCACAGCAGAAGCCACGTCACCCACTGCCCAAAGGACATCGCTACTAACTGATTCATCTGTTTACCGTCTTGATGCTCTAACCGTGGAGCGCGGGCGTCCTCGCCCGCGGCAGCCGCCGGATCATCCCTTGCAAAGGCGCTACTTCGGGTCGCCGTTAGCGGGCGAGGACGCCCGCGCTCCCCGCCGCAGCGGCGGCCATGATAGCCGCGAACTCGGCCGCGTCCAAGCAGGCCCCGCCCACCAGCGCCCCATCGACGTCGGGCTGGGCCAGAAGGCCGGCCGCGTTGGACGACTTGACGCTTCCCCCGTACACGATGCGCATTTGGGCCGCCACATGAGGCCCGAACACGGTTTCGATCCGGCTTCGCAGAAACTGGTGGGCGGCTTGGGCCTGCTCGGGCGTAGCGTTGTGGCCGGTGCCGATCGCCCAGACCGGCTCATACGCCAGCGTGATCCGGCTGGCGTCCAATTCCGCGTGTATCGCTTCAGAACACTGCCGCCCGATCACGTGCTCGGTCTGGCCCGCCTGCCGTTGCTCGAGCTTCTCTCCCACGCAGTAGATCACGTGCAACCCGGCGTCGAGTGCCGCCGTGACTTTCCGGCTCAGCAGGTCACCGCCTTCGGCGAAAATGTGCCGCCGCTCACTGTGGCCAACGAGCACGCAGGTGCACCCGGCAGCCACCAGCATCGCGGGCGATATCTCGCCCGTGAACGCGCCCTTGCGCTCGTAATGGCAATTCTGCCCGCCGAGCTGGATGGGCGTGCCCGCGATCTCCTTGCCCATGGGGTAGAGCAGCGTGTAGGGCGGGAAGACGGCCACATCCACGGCCCGTGACGTGTCCAGCCGCTCCCGGATGCCGTGCATGAGCGCACGCGCTTCCGGCAGCGTGTTGTGCATCTTCCAGTTGCCGGCGATGAGCTTGCGTCGCATGGTTCGTAGTTGCTAGTTGTTAGTTGCTAGTCGCTAGCGAGGCTGCGCCTCAGACCAACCCGTCGTGTTCGGAACTCCAACAGCCCCGGAGACATTCTATGTCAAGGCCTCGGACCCAAAATCTAGACTTACGGCCGGACGGCCGCTGCGGCTTTCACAGCGAACCGGGTCCGGCTGTTGAGAAACACGGCTTGGTCGTAGGGGC
>Ga0187892_10001787_pt1 | contig 46961 bp, 41 predicted proteins | sample MA1701073metaG_FD_139345 | JGI IMG/M metagenome (GOLD analysis project Ga0187892, IMG submission 139345) | Bio-ooze microbial communities from a basaltic lava cave in the Kipuka Kanohina Cave System on the Island of Hawaii, USA - MA170107-3 metaG ...
AGTCCATGATCCTGCGCCAAGCAGGATGCGTGCCGCGGCCAAAGACCCGGAAACCGGGACCTTCGCAACGGGTCCGAGATCGCGTGTCCGCCGGCGGACAAGACCGGACGCCGATCGCGTCTCTTCCTCTCACACTCTTCGCACCACCATGGAAACCTCGGGGCGGGGGTTGGCGTTATCATCTGCGGGCCGATCGAGGCCACCAAGAACCGGAGGAGGAGCCGAGCCATGCGTAGAGGACGTTTGCCTCTGGGGTTGTCGTGTGGGCTGCTGGCGTGGGCGATCGTCGCCGGGGCGCCGCTGGCCGGCGTTCAGGCCGGATTCGACCGGAGCGAGAGCCTGCGGGCCGACACGCTCGTCGTCCGCAACGTCGTGGGCCAGGTCGAGATCGAGGGGCACGACGGCCCCGACTTCGAGGTCGAGGTGCTCGTCCGGGGTCGCGACGCGAGCCCCGACCGCGTGCAGGTCGAGGTTCGTCAGGGTCCGCTGGCCGAGGTGATCGTGCGTTTCCCGCTGGAGGAGTCGAAGCGCTACGTCTACCCGCGCTCGCAGGGAACGACCTCGATCAGCCTGGATGACGGGGCGAGCTGGCTCTCCAGGCTGCTGGGCGGCGGCAGCATCAAGGTTTCGTCCGACGGCCAGGGTCTCGAGATCTGGGCCGACGTCACCCTGCGCGTGCCTCGGGGCAAGAAGCTCGTCGTCGATCACGGCGTCGGCACGCTGCACGCCCGGAACGTCGTCGGCGACCTCGAGCTGGCCACGCGCTCCGGCGCCGTCGGCGTCAGCGGCGTGACCGGCGGCGTTTCCATCGATACGGGCAGCGGACAAGTCACCGTCACCGGGATCGGCGGCGACCTGCACGTCGACACCGGCAGCGGGCGCGTCGCGGTCAGCGAGGTGCGCTCGAAGAAGCTCCACCTGGACACGGGGAGCGGGCGCGTCGAGCTGGCTGGCGTGGACAGCTCGTCCATCCACGTCGACACCGGCAGCGGCGGCGTCGAAGGCCAGGCCGTCGGCGCGGACGACTTGACGATCGACACCGGCAGCGGGTCGGTGACACTCGACCTCGCGCGCATGGGCCGCGGCAAGTTCCTGATCGACACCGGCAGCGGCAGCATCGACCTGCGCCTGCCCGCCGCGGCGTCGGCCGAGGTGCGGGCCGACACCGGCAGCGGCGGGATCCACCTCGACCTCGCGGGCGAGGTGCGGATGCGGGAGCAAGGCGACGACATGGCGGAGTTCACCGTGGGCGCCGGCGATGCGCGCGTCCGGCTGGACACGGGCAGCGGCACGATCCACGTCAGGCAGTAGCAGGCGCACGCGGCGCCCGACCGCGCCGGGGCTTGGCACGCGCGGGGCCGCCGGGTAGCATGGGCCCGGGATGGGCACCCTGCTGGTCACGGGCGGCGCCGGATTCATCGGATCGAACTTCGTCCGCCACGCCCTGGCTCGCACGGACGACCGCGTCGTCGTGCTGGACAAGCTGACCTACGCGGGCAGCCTCAGGACCCTGGCCGACGTCGAGCGGAACCCGCGATTCGTCTTCGTCAAGGGCGACATCGCGGACGGCGCCTGCGTCGGGCGCGTCCTCGCGACGCACCGGCCGACGGCCATCCTGAACTTCGCCGCCGAGACGCACGTGGACCGCTCGATCGACGAGCCCGGCGGCTTCGTCCAGACCAACGTCGTCGGCACCTTCCGCCTGCTCGAGTGCGCCCGCGGGTACCTGGCCGGCCTCGACCCGGCGGCGCGCACCGCCTTCCGCTTCCTGCACGTGTCCACTGACGAAGTCTTCGGATCGCTCGGGCGGGAAGGGCTGTTCTCGGAGTCGACGCCCTACGCCCCGAACTCGCCCTACGCGGCGTCGAAGGCGGCCGCCGACCACCTCGTCCGGGCCTACCACCACACCTACGGCGTGCCGGTGCTCTTGACCAACTGCTCGAACAACTTCGGCCCTTACCAGTTTCCGGAGAAGCTCGTGCCGCTGATGACGCTGAACGCGCTCGAGGGCCGGCCGCTGCCGATCTACGGCGACGGCGCCAACGTCAGGGACTGGCTGTACGTGGAGGATCACTGCGCCGGGATCCTGCTGGTGCTGCGCCGGGGCGGCGCCGGCGAGAGCTACAACATCGGCGGGGGCAACGAGCGCGCGAACGTCGCCGTCGTCGGCGCGATCTGCGACATCCTGGAACGCCTGCAGCCCGCCGCCCGGAACCCCGCGCTGCGCGCGCGGGGGGTCGCGCGCTACCACGACCTCGAGACCTTCGTCCCCGACCGCCTGGGACACGACCGCCGCTACGCCATCGACGCCGACAAGATCCGCCGGGAGCTGGGCTGGAAGCCCGAACGCGATTTCGCGGCCGGCATGGAAGCCACCGTGCGCTGGTACCTCGACAACCGGGACTGGTGCGCGGCCGTGCAGGCCGAGGCCAGCTACCATCGCGAGCGTCTGGGGCTCGCCGACGCCGACCGTTGAGCCCCGTACCGAACCGGCCATGACGCGGGCGCTGGCCGGCGGCAGGCCACGCCCGCTGTTCATCGGCGGCTGCGGCCGCAGCGGCACCACGCTCCTGGGCGCGATGCTGGGCGCCCACCCGGCCTGCCTGACCACGCCCGAGTCGAAGTTCCGCTTCCTGCCCTACCGCCGGGACGGCCGGGGCGGGCCCGACGATCTCGGCCCCGCCGCCGAGCGCATCGCGGCCCACTGGAGCTTCAAGGTCTGGGAGGTGGACGTCGACCGCGGCGAGCTGCTCGACGGCTGCGACACCTACCCCGAGCTGCTGCGACGCATCGTGCGGGCCTACGGCCGGAAGGTGGGCCGGGCCGAGGCCGAGGTGTGGGTCGACCACACGCCGGGCGGCATCAAGTTCGCCTCGCTGCTGTTCGAGCAGTTCCCGGAGGCCCGGCTGATCCACATGGTCCGGGACGGGCGGGCGACCGCCGCGTCGGTGATCCCGCTCGACTGGGGCCCCAACACCGTGGTGGCGGCCGCGGCCTGGTGGGTGGACTACGTGGCCCGCGGCCTGGCCGCCGAGTCGCTGTACGGGCCGGACCGGGTGCGGCGCGTGGTCTACGAGCAGCTCGTGGCCGAGCCCGAGCGCGTGCTGCGCGAGGTCGCCGACTTCGCGGGGATCGACTACCGCGCGGAGATGCTGGAAGGCAGCGGCTTTCGCGTGCCCCGCTTCACGCTGGACCAGCACGCGTTGGTGGGCCGCCGGCCGGACCCGGCGCGGCGGGCGGCGTGGCGCAACGTGCTGACCCCGCGCGAGATCGAGCTGTTCGAGAGCGTCGCGGTGGACCTCCTGGCCGGACTGGGATACGCGCCGCTCTACGGCTGGGGCGCGCGCCGGCCCTCGGCGGCCGAGAAGGCGTCCATGGCCTGGCGGGAGTTGTACCGGCGCCACGTCGCGAACAGAATGCTGCTGCGGCGGCGCATCCGGCGCTCGCTCGCGGACGGAGAGCGGACATGAAAGGCATCATCCTGGCCGGCGGCAGCGGCAGCCGGCTGCACCCGGCCACGCTGGCCGTGAGCAAGCAGCTCGTGCCGATCTACAACAAGCCGATGGTGTACTACCCGCTCTCGACGCTGATGCTCGCCGGGATCCGCGAGATCCTGCTGATCACGACGCCGCAGGACCTCGAAGCCTATCGGCGCCTGCTGCGGGACGGCAGCCAGTTCGGCGTGGCCTTGAGCTTCGCGGTGCAGCCCGCGCCCGGGGGGATTGCCCAGGCCTTCGTCATCGGCCGCGAGTTCGTCGGCGGAGACCGCGTGGCCCTGGCCCTGGGCGACAACGTGTTCTTCGGTCACGGCCTGCCCGACAGCCTGCGCCGCGCCGCCGTGCGCGAGCGCGGGGCGACGGTGTTCGGCTACCGCGTGCGCGACCCCGAGCGCTACGGCGTGGTGGAATTCGATGCCGCGGGCAAGGTGGTGAGCCTGGTCGAGAAGCCCAGCAGTCCGCGCTCGCCGTACGCCGTGACCGGGCTGTACTTCTACGACAACCGGGTGCTGGAGATCGCCGCCGCGCTGAAGCCGTCGCGCCGCGGCGAGCTGGAGATCACCGACGTCAACACCGCCTACCTGGCCTCCGGCGACTTGCACGTCGAGATGCTGGGCCGCGGCATCGCCTGGCTCGACACCGGCACGCACGATTCGCTGTTGCAAGCCTCGAATTACATCCAGGCCATCGAGGAGCGCCAGGGTCTGATGGTGGCCTGTCCCGAAGAGGTCGCCTACAAGATGGGGTACATCGACGCCGGCCGCCTGCGCGCGGCCGCGGAGAACTTGCGGGGCAACTCCTACGGGGAGTACCTGCGGAACATCCTCGAGGAGGAAACTCATCCTCATGGAAGCTGAGCCCGCCTGAACTCCCGCGCGCCCCAGGAACCCGTCCGGCCACCGAGCCGGCTGCTGTTGGCCGGCGCGATGGCGCTCTTGTGCCTGATCTGGGGCACCACTTGGTCCGTGATCCAGCTCGGCCTGCGCGGCGTCCCGCCGTTCACCGGCGTGGCGCTGCGCTTCACCCTCGCCGGCTCGCTGCTGCTCGCGCTCGCGCTGGCGCGCGGGATCCGCCTGGGCGCCTCGCGCCGGGAGCGCTGGCTCTGGCTGGCCAACGGGATCGCGAGCTTCGCCGTCTCCTACGGCATCGTCTACTGGGCCGAACAGTGGGTGCCGTCCGGCCTGACCGCGATCCTGTTCGCGATCTATCCGTTGATCGTCGCGGTCCTGGCCCACTTCGCGCTTCCGGGCGAGAGGCTGACGCTGGGCGAGATCGTGGGGACGCTGGCCGGCTTCGGCGGCGTGGGCCTGATCTTCTCCGAGGATCTGTCGGCGCTGGGCGGGCCGCAGGTCACCGTGGCCGCGGCGATCCTGCTGCTTTCGCCGCTCGCCTCGGCGTTGGGCAGCGTGGCGGTCAAGCGCTGGGGCGCCGGCATCCATCCGCTGTCGATCTCGGCGATTCCCATGCTCGTGGGAGCGGCGGTGCTGGCCCTGCCCGCCGCGACGCTCGAGCGCGCGAGGCCGGTGACCTGGGACGGCCTGTCCGTTTTCGCGCTGCTGTACCTCGCGATCGTGGGCTCGGCCGTGACTTTCACGGTCTACTTCTGGCTGCTCTCGCACCTGCGCGCGAAGCGGCTGGCACTGATCGCCTACGTGATCCCGGTGATCGCGGTCGGCATCGGCGTGCTGCGCGGCGAGCCGCTGACGTCGCGCATGCTCGTCGGGGCGGCCTGCGTGGTGGCCGGGGTGGCGCTGGCCACGCAACGGCGCTGACGCCGAGGCTCGACCGCCAGGCTGCCCGGCGGAGGTTGGACCCGTGGTAACCTGCGCCTCCTGCGCGAGCCGGTGATGAGACGCTGGGCCAAGAGGATCGGCATCGTGGCCGCCATCGTGGCGGTCGTGGTGTCGCTGAAGGTCACGATCTTCCGGCCGAAGCCGGTGCCGGTGACGCTGCACCGCGTGGCCCGCGGAACGGTCGAGGAAACGGTCAGCAACAGCAAGGCGGGGACCGTGACCGCGCGGCGGCGCGCGAAGATCAGCCCGCAGATCGGCGGACAGATCGACTTCATCGGCGCGCGCGAGGGGGTCGCGGTGCGCGCGGGCGAGGTCTTGCTGCGCCTCGACGACCGGGAGCTGCGGGCCAACCTGGCGCTGGCGCGCGAGGAGCTGCGGACGGCCGAGGCGTCGGCGCGCGAAGCCTGCTTCACCGCCGAACAGGCCGAGCGCGATCTGCAGCGCAGCGAGAAGCTGCGCGGCGACGAGATCGTCTCGGAGGAAACCCTGGAGCGACTGCTGGCGCAGCGCGATGCGGCGCGGGCGCGGTGCGAGGCCGCCCGGGCCGGCGTCGGGCGGGCCGGCGCCGCCATCGGCGTGGCGCAGGCCAACCTGGACAAGACCGTCCTGTGCGCCCCGTTCGACGGCGTCGTGGCCGACCTCGAGGCCGAGGTCGGGGAGTGGGCTGCGCCCTCGCCCGCCGCGATGAGGATCCCGCCGGTCTACGACATCATCGACCCGACCTCGATCTACATCAAGGCGCCGCTCGACGAGGTGGACGCCGGACGCGTGATGCCGGGACAGCCCGTGCGCATCACGCTCGACCCCTTCCCGGGGCAATCGTTCGACGGCCACGTGGCCACGGTCGCCCCCTACGTGATGGACACCGAGCAGCAGAACCGCACGCTCGAGATCGAGGCGGAGTTCGACGACGACGCCTTCAGCCGCACGCTGCTGCCCGGCACCTCGGCCGACGTGGAGATCATCCTCAGGAAGAAGGACGACGTGCTGCGCGTCCCGTCGTTCGCCATTCTGGAGGGGAATCGCGTCCTGGTGCTGGAGCGCGGCACGCTCGCCGCGCGCACGATCGAGACCGGCCTGCGCAACTGGGAGAACGCCGAGGTGCTCGCCGGTCTCGAACAGGGTGAAGGCATCGTCGTGTCCCTCGATCGCGCCGAGGTCAAGGCGGGGGCCCGGGCGGTGGAGCAGCCAGGCTCCGCGGGCCCATGATCGAGCTCGTGGATCTGACCCGTCAGTTCCAGGTCGGCGATCAGGTCGTGCGGGCGCTGCAGACGGTGACGCTGTCCGTCCCGGACGGCGACTACGTGGCCATCATGGGGCCTTCGGGCTCGGGCAAGTCGACGCTTCTGCACATCCTGGGCTGCCTCGACCGTCCGACGGGTGGGTCGTACCGGCTGGACGGCAAGGAGGTGGCCCGACTCGCCGAAGAAGAGCTGGCTCTCGTCCGCGGCCGCAGGATCGGCTTCATCTTCCAGTTCTTCCATCTCGTGCCGCGGATGTCGGCCGCCGCGAACGTCGAGCTGCCGATGCTCTTGGCCGGCGTGCGGCCGGCCGAGCGGCGGCGGCGGGCCGCGCGGGCGCTGGAGGCGGTCGGCCTCTCCGATCGCGCCGATCACCGTCCCGACCAATTGTCGGGCGGGCAGCGGCAGCGCGTTGCCATCGCCCGCGCCACGATCATGGAGCCGGCCATCCTGCTGGCGGACGAGCCGACCGGCAACCTCGACCGCGCCGCGGGAGGGGAGATCATCGAGCTCTTGGAGCGGATGAACCGCGACGGCCTGACCCTGCTGGTCGTGACGCACGACCCCGACATCGGCCATCGCGCGCGGCGTGTCGTGCGCCTGGTGGACGGCCGCGTGGTGTACGACGGGGCGCCGACATGACGCTCGTGGAGCGCGTCCGATTCGCCCTGCTGGCGCTGCGCGGCCACCGGCTGCGCTCGATCCTGACGCTGCTCGGGTTCGGCATCGGCGTGACCGCGGTCGTGCTGCTGACCGCGCTGGGCCAGGGGGCGCGCCGGTACGTGACGCAGGAGTTCATGTCGTTGGGCAGCAACCTGCTCATCGTCCTTCCCGGCAAGACCGAGACCACGGGGAACGCCCCGCTGTTCGGCGGCACCCCGCGCGACCTGACCCTGGGCGACATGGAGGCGCTGCGCAGGCACGTGCCGCGTATCCGCAACCTGGCGCCGCTGTCGGTGGGCTCGGCGTCGATCGGCTTCGGCGATCGGCGGCGGGAGGCCACCGTGATCGGCTCGACCCGCGCGCTGCGCGACCTGCGCCAGCTCGGCGTGGCCACGGGCGATTTCCTGCCCGAACTCGATCCCGACCGGCAGGCGCCGGTCGCGGTGCTGGGACAGACGATCCGCAGCGAGCTGTTCGGCAACTCGAACCCGCTGGGACAGTCGATTCGCATCGGCGAGTGGCGCTTCCGCGTCATCGGCGTGCTCGAATCGAAGGGCATGTCCCTGGGCATGGACATGGACGAGATCGTCGTCATTCCGGTGGCCAGCGCGCTCAAGGTCTTCAACCGCTCGTCGCTGTTCCGGCTGATGATCGAGATCGGCGCCCACGTCGAGCTGGATCAGGCGCGCCGGGAAGTGCTGCAGGTCCTGGCCGAGCGGCACGACGGCGAGGAGGACGTGACGGTCGTGACGCAGGATTCGGTGCTGGGCGCCTTCGACCGCATCCTCGCGGCGCTGACCCTGTCGCTCGCCGGCATCGCCGCGCTCTCGCTGGGAGTGGCCGGCATCGGCATCATGAACGTCATGCTGGTCTCGGTCTCGGAGCGCACCTCGGAAATCGGGCTCTTGAAGGCGCTCGGCGCGACGCCGCGCGACATCCGGCGGGTTTTCCTGGTCGAGGCGCTGTTGCTGTCCGCGGCCGGCGGCCTCGTCGGTCTCGGCGCCGGCTACGCCGGCTCTGCGCTGCTGGGCCGGGCCTTCCCGGCCCTGCCGGCGGAGCCGCCGCCGTGGGCCGTGGCCGCGGCGCTCGGCGTATCCTTCGCGGCCGGGGTCGTCTTCGGCGTGCTGCCGGCGCGGCGGGCGGCGCGGCTCGATCCGGTCGCGGCGCTGGCGCGCCACTGACGGGCCGGCGATGCGGGACGTCGATCTCGTGCGGCTGTCTTGGGGTGCCTTGGCGGGCCAGCGCCTGCGTTCGTCCCTCACGATGCTCGGCATCGCCATCGGCATCAGCGCCGTCATCCTGCTCACCTCGCTCGGCGAGGGGATTCGCGTCTTCGTCCTCAGCGAGTTCACCCAGTTCGGCACGAACATCATCGCCATCAACCCCGGCAAGTCGGAGACGACCGGCGGCAATCCGGTGGCTCTGGCCGGTACGATCCGCAAGCTGACCCTCGAGGACGCCGCGGCGCTGCGACGCATCCCCCAGGTCGACACGGTGATGCCGGTGGCCTTCGGCAACGCGCGCGTCGAGGCCGGCGCGCGCGGGAGGAGCGTCCTGGTCTACGGCGTCACCGCCGACATGCCGCGCGTCTGGAAGTTCACCGTGCGCCAGGGCGCGTTCCTGCCGCCGGGCGACCCGCACCACGGCGCCGCGGTGGCGGTCCTCGGCTCGAAGCTGAAGTGGGAGCTGTTCGCCGAGGCCAACCCGCTGGGCGAGCGCATCCGGGTGGGAGGCCGGCCCTTCCGCGTCATCGGCGTGATGGACTCCAAGGGGCAGTTCCTCAACTTCGATCTCGACGACACGATCTTCCTGCCGGTGTCGGCGGCGATGTCGCTCGTGAACCGCGACGACCTGATCGAGATCGACGTCCTGTATGCGAAGGCCCAGGAAACCCAGGCGGTGGCGGCCGCGATCGAGCAGGTGATGCTCGACCGTCACGACGGCGAGGAAGATTTCACGATCACCAGCCAGGAATCGATGCTCGAGACGCTCAATCGGATCATCGGCGTCGTGACGGCCGCGGTCGGCGCCATCGGCGGCATCTCGCTCGTGGTCGGCGCCATCGGCATCCTGACCATGATGTGGATCTCGGTCAACGAGAGCACGGCCGAGATCGGCCTGCTGCGCGCCCTGGGGGCGCGGCGCGGGCAGGTGCTGGCCTACTTCCTGCTGCAGGCGGCTCTCCTGGCCAGCGCCGGCGGCGCGCTGGGGGTGGGCGCCAGCCTGGGCATCGTCCAGTTGCTGCACGCCTTCTTGCCGGCGCTGCCGGCCAGCACGCCGATCGAGTACGTCTTCGCGGCGCTGGCGCTGTCCTTCGTCGTGGGCCTGCTGAGCGGCGTCCTGCCGGCGCGGCGCGCCGCGGCGCTCGACCCCATCGAGGCCCTGCGGGCGGAGTAACCGGGCGCGGAGGCGCGCCCGCGGCCGACGCTCGGGGGTTCGGGACTACCCGGCCGGGGCCAGGTCGGGCTCGGCCTGGAACAGGGCGACGCGCACCGGGCGGCCTTCGCAACTGATCGTCAGCTCGCCCAGCCCCTGCATGCCCGACAGCGCCTTGCACGTGTTCTCGTCGTCGACGAGCGAGGGCCGCGAGAGCTTGGCGTCGCCCGGAAGCAGCGGGCGCATCTTCTGGCCGAACATCTCGGCCAGCTCCTTGACGGCGTCCTCGAGCTCCTCGTCGGGCGTGTCCTGGCCGTCCGCGGCGAACAGCATCACTGCCGCGTGGCGTGCGATCGACTCGGGGCACTCGAGCAGGACCGCGCCCTGCCAGCCGCCGGAGATCTTGACGCAGCTGGCCCACGTCTTCTCGCCCTCATCCGTCGGAGACGCCCCGCTCGGGATGACGCTCAGGCCGAGGTGGGACGTCCAGAGGTCCTTGGACACGCTGAGGATCTGTTGTTCGTCGAAGCGCATGCTGGCTCCTCGGGTGAAAAGCACGCTCTCGGTCTGGGTCCCCTGGGGTCTCCGGCTCAGCGAACTGCGGCCGGTTGGAAGGTGAAGCTGGCGAAACGAGCCGTCTTGCGCAACAAGCTGGTCTCCGGTACGGCGGATCCCCTCCGCCCCTTCCCAATATCGAGCCCGATCGTGTACGGGTCAACCCACCTCGACGGGTTTTGCGCCGCTCATTATAGGACAAACCGGTCCGGCCCGGCGCTCGAGCCCGGCGCGGCAGCGAGCAACCGCCCGCGGGGGGCGACTCCGATCCCTGCCGCAGATTCGTCGCGGTCAGGCCCACTCCCGCGGGACGCGCAAGACCTCGATCAGGGCCGCTTCCGCCGAGCCCGGCGCGGGGGGCGGATCGTGCCGCCAGCGAACGAGCGGGGGCAGGGACATCAGGACCGACTCGACGCGCCCGCCCGTCTCGAGGGCGAACAGCGTGCCCCGGTCGTAGACCAGGTTGAACTCGACGTAGCGGCCGCGGCGAACGAGCTGCCAGCAGCGCTCGCGCTCCCACCACGACTCGTGCATCCGCCGCTCCACGATCGGGAGGTAGGCCGCGGCGAAGTGCCTGCCGACGTCCTCGACGAAACGGAAGACCGCCTCGAGGTCGTCCGCCAGGTTGTCGAAGAAAATGCCGCCGACTCCGCGGGCCTCGTCGCGGTGTTCGATGCGGAAGTATTCGTCGCACGACTTCTTGAAGCGCGGATAGTAGCCGGGATCGTGGCGGTTGCACACGTCGCGCCAGGTGGCGTGGAAGTGGCGGGCGTCCTCCTCCCGCAGGTAGTACGGGGTGAGGTCGGCGCCGCCGCCGAACCATTCCGCGCGCTCTCCCGGCGCGCCGGAGCCCGTCAGCCGGATGTGCCGCAGGTTCAGGTGCGCCGTGGGCACCATGGGGCTCAGCGGATGGATCACGAGCGAGAGACCCGTCGCGCTGAAAGGTCGCGGCGTCACCGCGAGGCGCGCCGCCAGCCGCTCCGTCAGCACGCCCTGAACGTCCGCCAGGCTGACGCCGGCCCGCTCGAAGACCCTGCCGTCGGTCAGCACGCGGGTGACGCCGCCGCCGCCGACCCGATGCGCCCAGCGATCCTCGCGGAAGGCGACCTGGCCCTCGAGCCCTTGGAGCGCGTCGCAGATCTGGCTCTGCAGCTCGGCGAACAGATCGCGCGCCCGTTCGTGCAGCGTCTTCACACCCGCGTCCCCGGGCCGATCCTCTCAGCCCGCGAAGGGCAGCACGGACCCCAGCTTCAGCGCGAGACGGTCGGCGATCCAATGGCCGTCCCACCACTCGCGGGGGTCGACGGGAAGCCCCTGCAACAGCATGGTGAAGTGCAGGTGGTCTCCGCCGGCCAACCCCGTCTCGCCCGAGCGGCCGATCGTCCGGCCGCGCTCGACCGACTGCCCCTCTTCCACGGCGACGCTCGACAGGTGGCCGTACAGGCTCATCAAGCCGTAGCCGTGGTCGAGCACGACCGCGTTGCCGTAGATCCCGAAGTAGCGGGCCAGCACCACGACGCCGTCGTTCGCGGCCTGGATCTCGGCCGCGCGCGTCGAGGCCAGGTCGAATCCCAGGTGATCCTGCCGGTCGACCTCGCGCCCCTCGTAGACGTAGGTCCGCCGATCGGCGAAGTCGGACATCACCTGGGCGTTGCGCATCTGCAGGAAGGTTCGGCTCCACAGGAACTTCGGTGTAGAATCGCGAGACAGCTCGACCAGCTTCGCGTTGTTGGCCGCGCGCAGCTCGGCGTTGATCGCCAGGTAGTTGTCGAGCAGGCTTCCGCGATCGTCCATCCCGGGAGTCTGGGACATGATCGCCGGCACGACACGCTCCATGAACGCGTCGGACAGCGGGATGCGGTCGGTCTTGGGCGGCCTGTGCGTGAACCGATCGACGAAGGCGGCCCGGGCCTCGTTGCCGACGTCGTCGCGGGCCACGAGCCGTATGAGCCGGGGGTCGTTCAGATCGTAGGGCGCGGCGAAGAACGCGAACCGCTGCCGCTCGCCCGCGCCGGGCAGCGGGTAGCCCGCGAACCACCAGTCGCCCGCCTGCACTCCGTCCTCCACGGCCGAGGGACCGACCTGGTACACGACCGCCTCGCACCCGCCCTGCTTGACGTAGGTGAACGAGGACAGCACCTGCAGGGACGGCGGACGCAGCTTGACCTCGAGCACGAGTTCGCGGACCACGGGCTGCGGGGAGCGCAGCCAGGCCGGGGCCCGCTCGGCCACCACGCGGATGGCCGCGGGACCTTCCTGCAAGTCCGTCAACCGCTGGCTGCCCACGTCGAAGGCCAGCCGATCTTCGCGGGTGCGCTGGCCCCAGAACTGCCAGGGTCGGCGCGGCTTGTAGGAGCGCGCTTCCAGGGGCTCGACGCGCTCGCCCTGAACCAGCTCGACCCGCACCTCGCTCAGTCCGCGCCTCGGCTCGGCCAGGACGACCTGCACCGGCGTGCGTTTGCCGATGGCGGGCAGCCCGGCCTCGATCGAGATCTCCGGCGCCCGACCGGCGCGCAGGGCGCCCAACAGCGCGAAGGCCAGCGACCCCAGAGCGACCAGGGTTCCCAGGCGCCGCAGCGAACGCCCCGAGCCTTCGCGCGTCATCGCTCCATCTCCCGAAAGAGCCGCACTATAACATCCGGGACCGTGGCCCCGGCCGGCGGCGATCCGGCGCTTGGCAGGCGGCGCCCCGGAGCCCTAGACTGGATGGTACTCCAGCTACACACGGAGGATGTCCGTGACCGATCCACGACGCTTGCGCGCGACCGCCGCGGTGACGCTGCTGGCCTTCGGCGCCGCCTGTGTGACGACCAAGCTGCCGCCGATTTCGAGCGCGGGCGCCGAGTTCCAGCCGCTCGACAGCGAGCGGGAGCTGTGGGAGCAGGCCCGCGACGAGGAGAAGAAGCTGCGCGACAACGCCGCGCTGTACGACGATCCGCTGCTCGAAGACTATCTCGAGGCGGTCGTGGCCGGGCTGAACCCCGCGGGCATGGCGGCCAACCCGGAGCTGGGCTACACGGTCAGCGTCATCGAGAACCCGACGCTCAACGCCTTCGCCTTTCCGCACGGGGCGATCTACGTGCACACGGGCCTGCTGGCGCGCATGGAGAACGAGGACCAGCTGGCGACCGTGCTGGGCCACGAGATGACGCACGTCGAGAATCGCCACATGCTGCGCCACCGGCGCAGCGCGCGGAACAAGCAGATCGGCTTCACCGTCGGCGCGGTGGCCGCCGCGGTGATCCTGGCCGGGGAGGCGGGCGAGGCCTACGGCGACGCCAACTACGGCAAGGCCGCGCGGCTGGAGGTGCTGGGCGACCTGATGATCGGCCTGGGGCTGCAACTGGCTTTCCTTGCAGCAGTTAACGGGTACGGCCGCGACCTCGAGCGCGAGGCGGACCAGGGCGGCTTCGACAAGCTGACGACGGCCGGGTACGCGGTCGCCGAGGCCCCCGCCGTCTACCGCGCCCTGCTCGACGACAAGGGGGATTCTTCCAAGGCGGAGGTGTTCTTCTTCGGCAGCCACCCGATGCTGTCCGACCGCATCGAAAGCGCGGAGCAGTGGATCGCGGGGCACGCGGAGGCCACCGCGGCCGCCTCGCGGCGAACCGATCCCGACGCGTTCGCCCGGCGCATCCGGCCCGTGATACGCGACGACGCGCGATTGAACCTGGAACGCGGCCGGTTGAAGCTCGCCGAAGCCCAGCTCGCCCGCGTGCGGGACATGCCGCCGCAAGATCCCGAGGTGCACTTGCTCACCGGGCTGCTCGAGCTGCGGAAGGCCGAGGGTGAGAAGGATGCGGTCCGCGCGAGAGAGATGCGGGAGCGCGCCGCCGCAGCGTTCCACGAATCGATCCGGCTCGATCCGAACCGCCCCGAAGCGCATCGCGAGCTGGGAGTCCTGGCGTACGGCGACGACGACTTCGCGACGGCCTGCGTGCAGTTCCGGCAGTACCGCGAACTCGACCCCCAGGCCGACGACGCGGCACGCATCCGCGACTACCTGCTCGAGCTCGAGCGCGACGGTCACTGTCCGTGAGCCGGATTACGCCGTCGTAACCCGCACCGCTGCTGTTTCTCCCGTATTGCAGCAGGTCGCGCCGTACGGCGCGGGCAATCTTGTTTTCATGATTGGACCGTCTCATGATCCTGGTGTAGGCTCGGCGCGGATCTCGGTCGTCTTCGTCGGAGAGACAAGATGGATCGAACGAAGGGCAAACGTTCACGGAGTGTGCTGTGCCTCGCTGCGTTGCTGCCCCTGGCACTCGCGGCGTGTCGCCCGCTTTCCGATCCGACCAGCTCGAGCGCGCCGCCGTTCGTCGCGACGGGCGACCTGGACACGATCAGCGGTCATGGCGTGCTGCGCGTGCTCGTGCCGCGGCTCGACCGCTTCAGCTACCTTCCGCGCGGGGGCAGACCGCTCGACGACGAGCGCGAGCTGATCGCGGGTTTCGCCCGGGACCTGGGACTCGAGCCGTACTGGGTCGTCGTCGACGCGCGCGAAGATCTCCTGCCCTTCCTGCTCGCGGGCCAGGGCGATCTCGTGGCGGCCAACCTGACGGCGACGGCCGAGCGGCGCGAGCGGGTGGCCTTCACGGTGCCCTTGATGCTCGTCCGCGAGCAGGTCGTCACCCGCAAGAGCGACCGGACGATCGAGAAGCCCGCCGACCTCCAGGGCCGCCGGGTCGCCCTGCGCCGCTCGTCGTCGTTCTGGGGCACGCTCGAGCGGCTGCGCCGGGACTATCCGGGGATCGAGCTCGAAGAAGTCCCGGAAAACGTGAATACCGACGAGATCCTGCACCGGGTGGCCACCCGCCGGCTCGACGTGACGGTGGCCGACAGCAACGTCGTCGAGGCGACGCTGCGCTACCGCGACGACCTGCGGGTGGCCTGCGACCTGACCGAGGAGCTGCCGGTGGCCTGGGCGGTGCGGCCGGAATCGAAGCGGCTGCTGCGCAACCTGAATCGCTATCTCAGCGAATCGCAGCTCGCGCGCCGCCGCGACCAGGTGTTCAAGGGCGATCTGGCCGGGCTGCGCCAGGAGAAGGTGCTGCGCCTGCTGACGCGCAACTCCTCCGCCACCTACTTCCTGTGGCACGGCAAGCTGATGGGCTTCGAGTACGAACTGGCCCGCGAGTTCGCCCGTCGCCACGGCATGCGGGTGGAAGTGATCGTGCCCGGCCGCGGCGAGGACCTCATGACGATGCTGGCCGAGGGCCGAGGCGACCTCGTGGCCGCGGCGCTGACGGCGCCCGACTCGCGAACCCGCCCCGACGTGGCTTTCTCGCGGCCGTACAATTTCGTCACGCCGTTGGTCGTCGCGCCGGCGACGGAGTCGGGGCTGCGCGGCCCGGCGGACCTGGCGCGGCGCACGATCTACGTCCGACAGTCCAGCCCGCACTGGGACACGTTGACCCGCCTGCGCGAAGGCGGCGTTCCGCTGAACCTGCAGGCCGCGCCGGAACATCTGGAGGCCGAGGAGATCATCGGTCTCGTCGCCGGAGAGATCTACCCCTTGACCGTCGCGCTCAGCCACATCCTGGACATCGAGCTGACCTGGCGCGACGACGTGACGGCCGCGTTTCCGCTCGCGGATCCGGCCCCGCTGGTCTGGGCCGTGCGCGCCTCGAATCCGGAGCTGCTCGCGGCGGTCGACGAGTTCATCGAGCGCGAGTACAAGGGGGACACGTACAACGTGCTGTACCGCAAGTACTTCGAGGATCCGAAGAAGATCCGCCGGCACGTCCGGTACCGCAGCGCCGGCGACCAGCTCTCGCCCTACGACCAGCTGGTCAAGCGCTACGCGGACGAGCACGATTTCGACTGGCGCCTGATCGTGGCGCTGATGTACGAGGAGAGCGGCTTCGACCCGTTCGCGCGGTCGTTCGCCGGCGCCGTAGGGCTGCTGCAGGTGTTGCCGCGCACGGCGGAGGAGCTGGGCCTGACCGACCTCGAGGACCCGGAGACGAACATCCGCGCCGGCCTGGGCTACCTGGATTGGGTGCGGGATCGCTTCGAGGAGGACTTGCCCGTCCGTGATCGGATGTGGTTCACGCTCGCGGCGTACAACGCCGGGACGGGGCACGTGCAGGACGCGCGCCGTCTGGCCGCTCAACGCGGCTGGAATCCCGACCGCTGGTTCGACAACGTGGAGCGGGCGATGCTGCTCTTGTCCCACCCCGAGCACGCGCGCAACGCCCGGCACGGCTGGTGCCGCGGCAGCGAGCCGGTGCAGTACGTCCGCGAGGTCCGCGCAACTTACGAGGTCTACCTGGACATGCTGGCGCGCAACGAGCCTCCGCCGATGACCGTCCGGGCCACGTTGTAGCGGCGCCGGGCCGCGGCGGGCCCGCCAACGCCGACCGCGCTAGCGGCCGGCTCGGGCTTGCGCCGCCAGCGCTTCGAACTCCGCGTCACCGCGCAGGCTCGCGAACTCCGGGGCGTCCGCGTTCCAGCCCTGCGTGTAGCCTTGGTCCAGGGCTCTCCGCAAGTAGGACAGCGCTTCCGCGCGGCGCTGCCGGCGGGCCGCGATGCCGCCGAGCTGGTACAGCGCGAGCCCGGCGTAGCGATGGTCGAGGCGCTGGTAGGTCTCCAGGGCCAGCAGCAGCGTGCGCGCGGCCTCGGTCAGCTCGCCGGTCGCGATTTGCAGCTCCCCGAGACTGTGCAGATGGGTCGCATGGTCGTTGCCGTCCGGCTGAACCGCTTGGTCCGCGGCGACCGTCTGCCGAAGCAGCCGCTCCGCCTCCTCGTACTGGCCGGCCCTGGTCAGCGCGACGGCCAGGTTACCGGCCGAACGCAAGCTGAACGGATGACGTTCGCCGTGAACGGCGTGGCGAACGCGGAGCGTCTCGCGGTGCAGACGGATCGCCTCGTCGAACCGTCCCGAGGCCTCGTAGACCAGCGCCAGGCTCCCGTGTGTCTTGAGGGTCCGGGGGTGGCTGTCGCCGAGCGTTCGCCGTCGCACGTCCAGCACCTCCCGAAACAAGCGCTCGGCCCGCTCGAAGTCGCGCCCGACCCAGTGCAAGGCGGCGAGATGAGATTGGGTGTCCAGAGTCTGCTCGTGCTCCGGGCCCAACGATGCGGCCCTCTTGCGCGTGTCCAGCGCCGCAACCCACTGCGACTCCGCTTCGTCGAACCGCCCTTGGCGAAAGTAGATCACGCCGAGGTTGTGCCGCGTGTGCGCCGTATCGAGATGATCCTCGCCGAGCACGCGACGCTGCAGTTCGAGCGACGCCACGTAGAGCGGCTCGGCTTGGTCCGAGCGGCCCTGGGCCCATTGGACGGCAGCGAGGTCGATCCCGGTCTTGATCGTTTCGGGATGCTCGTGGCCCAGGCGCCTCCGCCTGACGGCCAGCAGGTCTTGAAACAGCTCTTCGGCCGTCGCATAGTCGGTACGGTCCCAGTGCAGTCTGGCCAGCGCCTCTTTGGACTCCAAGGTGACGGGATGCGCGTCGCCGAATTGCCGGCGCTGAAGCTCGAGCGCCTGCTCGATCTGGGGCAACGCGCGGTCGTACAGACCGAGGTCCTGGTAGGTCGCGGCGATCGACGCGCGCAACGTGGCCTCGAGATACGGGCGATCGGCGAACTCCGCCGCAAGCGCATCGGCGGCCGGCGCCAGGATGTTCTGGTCCAGGACCGTCCGCGCGAGGTCGGTCGGGTTCACCTCGCGAACGGCCTCGTCGAATCGGTCGAGGCGTTGCGCGGCTCCGGCTTCGGACGGACCGAGCCCTTGCGACGTTTCGGCGACGCGCCCGCGCAGCGTCTCCAGGATCTGCTGCCCCGCGCGTTCCGGATCGACCTCGCGAATCATGTCGGACTGAAAGGTCACGACCGCCTGCAGGTCGCGGCCCTTGCGCGCCTCGCGCAGGCCGAAGACGGTCGATGCCACGGCGCCCGCAGCCAGGGCCGCGAGCGTGGCCAAGGCGCCGCCGACGAGCACCCGATTGCGGCGCGCGAACTTGCGCATGAGGTAGGCGTTGCTGGGCGGGCGGGCCAGGATCGGCTGCGAGGTCAGGTAACGATCGACGTCCTCCGCCAGGATTCCGGCGCCGGCGTAGCGCCGCTCGGCCTCCTTGTCGAGCGCCTTGCCCACGATCGTTTCGAGATCCTCGTCCGGCCGCCCCGGCCCCGGCCAGCCCTCGCGCAGGGTGCGCGGGGGCTCCTCGCAGATCAGCCGCGTGGCCTCGACCAGCGAGCGACCCGCCATCTCGATCGGCCGCCGGCCGGTGAGCATCTCGAACAGGATCACTCCCAGCGCGTAGACGTCGGTGCGGATGTCGATCTCGTCCGGATCGCCGCGCGCCTGCTCCGGGCTCATGTAGGCCAGCGTCCCCTTGATCACGCCGACCTCGGTCATCATCGACGCCGCGGTGACGTCCGCCTCCATGATCCGCGCCAGGCCGAAGTCCAGCACCTTGATCTCCGGCACCCGCCCCTCGGCCTCGACGACGATGACGTTGGCCGGCTTCAGGTCGCGGTGGATCACGCCGCGCTGATGGGCGTAGTTCACGGCCCGACAGAGCGTGCGGAACAGGGAGAGCCGCAGCTCGATCTCGGCGCGCGCGAGCGCCCGGGGTCGCTCTTTCAGGAACTCGTGCAGCGTGCGGCCACTCACCAGCTCCATCGCGAAAAAGTGTCGGCCGTCCTCGGTGCAGCCCGCCTCGTGGATGGCGGCGATCCGGGGATGTTGCAGCCGGGCCAGCGTGTTGGCCTCGCGCTCGAACAGCTTCAGCCGCTGGGCGTCGACCCACGCCCCGCCGCGGATCACCTTGAGCGCCACGCGCCGCTGCGGGCGCGGCTGCTCGGCCTCGTAGACCACGCCCATCCCGCCCTCGCCGAGCTTGCGCAAGATCCGGTAGCCGCCGATCTCGGCCGGAAGGTCCTCGGCGGTCGCGGGGAATCCCGCCTGGCCCGAGGTGCGGGTCGGCTGCCTCGTCGGGGCCTCGGACGATCGAGGACCGTCCGGCGGGTCTTCGTCGGGGCCACGCTTCACGGGAACTCCTGGGCGATGGTTCCGAGTCTACAGCGCCGGCGATCGAACGAGAAGTGCTTGTCTCCGAGCCGGCATCGGGGTTAGGATCGGCGGTGCCGGGCGCGCCGCGCCCGGCGGCACGGGGACTCGTCAGCGGACCATTGCATCGCCCGCGGACTCGGGCTCGTGGGCTGTGCTCGCCAAAGGAGGAATACGATGAGCAAGATCGGACCGGCCCCTCCCCCTGCGGAAGAGATCGACGTCGAGAGCGGCGGAACCAAGATCGCCGGACAAGCCGTGACGCCCCAGGCCAACGGGACTCAGATCAACCCCAAGGCCATCGGGCCGATCGATGTGGTCGGCAACGTCGTGCAGTTCGCGATCGTCCAGCTCGTGAACGGCTTGCCGGCCACGATCTGGGGCATCTCCTCGATCACGATCCCGTTCGGGTCCAACTCCCTGAACGTCGCCAACGTCAACGGCCGCGCGGTGTGGAAGCTCAACGGCGGCGTCCTGACGGCCTACGGCGACCGCACCAGCCGCAACTGGCCCGCCAGCATCACCACGCCCTCGGGGACCAGCGTCAGTTACACCAAGGACGGAGCGTCGCACGACCTGCCGTTCGCCCAGTTCAGCGCGATGCAGATCAGGATCCAGCAGCCTTGAGCCGGACAGTGCGTTCTCCGTGAAACAGGTCGTGGCGGGGTGCGTGCTCGGCGCAGCGTTCGTCGGCTGCGGCAAGGACGATGGGTCCGCAGCGCGCCGGATCGCCTTCGTCGAGCGCTTGCAACACCAGCCGGGCCGGGTGGCAGAGGCGCCGCCGCCCGGCACGGAGGTCGTGCTGCTGTCCGTCGGCGTCGTCAACGGAGAGCTGAGGGTGCAGCCGACGCCGATCCCGGTCGGCGGCTCGCTGCGAATGGAGCGCGCCTTAGCCCGGCGTCGGAGCGATCCGCCGGCGTTCTGGCTGCTGCTGGTGGCGGGCGAGGGCGACGGGCTCGACTACTGGAGCCCGCTCGACCCGTCGCCGCGGATCCGCGCCAACCTGCCGACCGACACCGAGGAGCGGCCGCACGTCGACGGTCTCGTCGCGGTGCCGGAAATGTACGTGGCGCTGCGCGTCCCCTTCTATCCGAAAGGACGGCTGTACTTTTACGCGGCCGACGGGACGCCGGCCGGGAGCTACCGCTTCGGCGCCGCGGCTGCGCAGCCCTTGATCCGCCTGGACCGGCAGCGATGACGGGCGCGCTCGTCCTCGCGGCGGCGGCGGCCTGTCTCCCCGCGCCCGACGGGTGGCCGGAGAGTTTTCGGCCCGAGGCCTGCCCGCAGGTCTACCGCATCCACGGCAACGCTCCGTCCGAGCGGGCGTTGAACATCGTCGTGATGCCCGCAGGCTTCACGGCCGAGGAGCTGCCGACCTTCCGCTGCGCCGCGCGGCTGATGGTCGACAAGCTGATGACGTTCGCGCCGTTTGACCGCTACGCCTGCTCGATCAACGTCTACCGCATCGATCTCGCTTCCCCGCCGATGACGGTTCCCGCCAAGTGCTCGGGCCGTGACTGCGAGCATGCGAAAGTGGCTTGGGACGGCAAGGCCGAGGAATGCCGGCAGCTCGAGTCGAGTCCCGGCTGCCCCGAGCGACCTCTGGACGCGGCGCCCTGCCTGGAGCTCGACCTCGACGTCGACGCCTGCCCGCTCAGCGCCCCCGTCTGCCGCGTCATCTGGCCCAGCGGGAAGGGAATGCTGCGGATCTGGCCCGTGGCGGCCTGCGCCCCGGAGGCCAACGTCGTGCTCGTGCTCGTCAACTCCGAGGAGTGGGCCGGCGGCGGGATCGAGGACGATCACTCCCGGCTCGTCGTCACGACGATGTGCGGGATCGACGCGGCCGGCACGCGCTCGTTGCTGCTGGCTCACGAGCTGGGCCACGCTCTGGGGCTGTTCGACGAATACTTCGACGGCTCGGCGTTCGTGGACGGCGGCCAGGAGCCCTCGTTCCATGCGGGCCGCAATATCGTGAAGGCCGGCCCGGACGGCAAGGTGGCGACCAACCCCTGGGCCGCCCTGTGCCTGAACGAACAGGGCGGGAGCGAGCCTTGCCGCGTTCGCTGCCGGCAGAACGACGGCTGCACGCCGTGCGAAGAAGCCTACGGGGCCGCAGCGGGGGCGCCGCCGCTCGTCGGCCTGTTCGAAGGCGGCTTCTATGCCGCCTGCGGCTACTATGCGGCGACGACGTATTGCCGGATGCTCAACCCCAATGACACCACCTACTGCCCGGCCTGCAACCTCTACTTGACCGAGTTGTTCGGGGGCCAGGATCTCCGGATGCAGCGCTGCCCGGAGGGGCAGACGGGCCCGGTCCCCGCCGGTTGCGCCGAATGAGCGCGGGCCGGCAGCCGGGCTGCGGGCCTCGACCCTCGGCCGCGGCGGCGATCGTCGTCGTGGCCCTGTTCATCGTCGCTCTGGGCCTGCGCCTGGACATCCTGTCCGAGAAGCACACCGAGGGGGACGAGATGCTGTACGCCGCGCTCGTGCAGCAACTCGACGAGGGGCGGGGCTACACGCTCCGGGGTCACCCGATCCTCGATCAGGAGTGGGTCGCGCGCGAGCAGTACGATCGGCCGCTGTTCCACCATCCTCCCGGCGGCATCGGCCTGTTCTGGGCGCTCCAGCGGTGGTTCGGCCAGCACGGGCTGGGGCTGGCCCAGCTCGTCTCGTTCTCGGTCTTCTACTGGAGCATGCTCGGCCTCGGCCGTCTCGTGCTGCGAGAGTGGACGACGGCCGCCGCCGTGGCTCTGGCGGGGCTCGCGGCCTTCACCCCCATCGTGGCCCACGTCCACACGCACTTCTGGCTGGACGGCCCGCAGGTCGCGTTTTCGACCGCGGGAGCCGCGCTGTACTTGCTGGCGCTCTCGCGGAGACGGCTGGGCTGGGCCGCGCTCGCGGGTCTGATGCTGGCCTGGGCCTGCGCCACCAAGCTGAATGCCGTCCTGGCGCTGCCGGCGGTGGTCGCGCTGGGGTGGAGTGTCGCTCCCGACCTCCCACCGAGACGGACGCTCGCGAGCCTCGCCATCGTGCTCGGCATCGTGGCGGCGGCCCTCGTTCCCTGGATGTGGGCGCAGCTGCGGGTCTACGACGAGGTCTTCCCGTCCTGGGCCGGGAAACCCACCGCGGACCTGATCGCGGCGAACACGTTCATCCAGTTCGTGACCGTGGCGCGCGGTCCCTGGAGCTACCTGCGGCTGCTGCCCCAGGCGGCCGCGACGCTCGTCCCCGCGCTCTTGGCGTTGCCCTGGATGTGGCGCGAGCGGCGCTCGCGCCGGATCGCGGCCGTGCTCGTGACCTGGATCGCCAGCATCCTCCTCATCCACGTCGCGCTGGGGTACGTCGGGTACTCCAAGCTATTGCGCTACGTGATCCTGGTGACGCCGGCGACGATCCTGCTGTTCGCGCTCGCCGTCGAATCGGCGGTGGCGCGGCTTGGCCTGGCGCGCAGCCGCCGTCTGGTGCTGGCCTGGCTCGTCCTGGGCGGCATCGGGTTCGCGGCGGAGGTCCCGCTCGGCGTGACGTACATCGAGGTCTACTCCGATCGCGCGCTGATCGTGCTCTATCCCGACATCGAGATGAGGCGGGCGATGACCCCGCTGTCGGGACCCGGGTAGACGATGTTCCTCGACCTGCAGCCCGGAAGCCTGACCGAGCCCTTGGGCGGCCGGAGCTGGGACCCGCGAGCCATGCGGGCCGAGGTCGCGCGCCGGGTGGACTCGTACCGCGCGCACGGACTGCGGCGCGGCGACCGCGTGCTGCTGTTGTTCGGGAACCGGCTCGAGTTCTTCGCCGAGCTCTTGGCGCTGTGGGAGCTGGGCGCCTGCGCGGTCCCGGTGGACGGCCGCCTGACGGCCTTCGAGGTCGGCCACCTGGCGCGAGCCGCGGCCGCCCGCTTCGCCGTCGTCGACGGCGAAACGGCTCCCGGCGTGAGCGGGCTCACGGTCCTGCCCACCTCGCGCGAGGCGCCAGGTCCGCGCCCCGGCGCGCAGGGCCACCGGCGCGCGCGGCTCGACGACGAGGCCCTGATCCTGTTCACCTCGGGCTCGACCGGCGCCCCCAAGGGAGTGCTCCACACGCAGCGGACGCTGCGGGCGCGCTGGATCGCGCTCGGTCAGAGCCTGGGCCTCGCCGCCTACCGGCGCACGCTGTGCCTGCTGCCCACGCACTTCGGGCACGGCTTGATCTGCAACTGCCTGTACCCCTGGCTGTCCGGCCAGGACCTGTTCGTCCTGCCGCCGTTCAAGGCCGATCTGGCGATGCGGTTGGGGTCGATCGTGGACGAGCACGGGATCAGCTTCCTCTCCTCGGTGCCGGCCGTGTGGCAACTGGCGCTGAGGACGGCGGAGCCGCCGCGCAGAGGAACCCTCGAGCGCGTGCACGTGGGTTCGGCCCCGCTGTCGGCCGGGCTGTGGGGGCGGATCCAGGAGTGGGCTGGCACGCGCGAGGTGTTCAACGCCTACGGCATCACCGAGACCGCGAGCTGGGTCGCCGGGACGACCGGGGAGCCGGTCGTCCCCGAAGACGGCCTGGTCGGCCCGCCCTGGGGCGCGGTGATCAAGATCCTGAGCACGCGCGAGACCGACCGGCCCCTGGCGCCGGACATGGAGTGCGCGCGCGGCCAGCCGGGCTACGTCTGGCTCAACACGCCCGCGTTGATGCGCGGGTACCTCGACCGGGACGACCTGACCGACGCCGTGGTGCGGGACGGCTGGTTCATGACCGGCGACATCGGGATCCTCGACGATCGGGGGCGGCTGTTCCTGCGCGGCCGGGAGCGGGACGAGATCAACAAGGGCGGCCTCAAGGTCTTTCCGGCGGACATCGAGGCCGTGGTCGAGCGCTGCGCCGGTGTCCGTGACGTCTGCGCCTTCGGATTCGCAGACCGCCTGTACGGCGAGAACATCGGCCTGGCCGTGGTGCTCGAGTCCGCCGACCCGGGCAGCGCGCGCGCTCTCTACGACTGGATGCGGCGGCACCTGGCCGAGCACAAGATGCCCGTGCGCTGGCACGTGCTCGAGGAGATCCCGCGCACGAGCCGCTGGAAGGTCAACCGGGCCGAGGTCATGCGCGCGTGCCTGGAGGCGACGCCCTACGACCTGGCCGCGACCCTGGGCGACCGTCCCGCGGAGCCTGCCCCGTGAGCAGGGACGACCTGCTCGCCTTCCTGCGCACGATCCAGCGACCGGGCCGTCGCCTCGAGGACGCGTCCGACGATCGAAGCCTGGTCGACGCCGGGTTGATCGATTCGCTGGCGACGCTCGAGATCATCCAGTACCTCGAGCGGGTCCATGGGCTGGACCTGGCGGCGCGGGGCCTCGACCCGGCGGAAATCGGGACGATCTCGGGAATCCTGCGGCTCATCGAGCGCGGCTGATCCCGCGAGCGATCCGCGCGACCAGCGCCCGCTGGAGCAGCGCGGAACCGCCGATCGTGCCCGCGAACGCGAGCCAGGTGAAAAGGCCCGAGGCCCGCAACGGGGCGGCGCCGGAGCGGATGACCAGCAGCCACGCGGCGGTGAGGGCGGCCCCGACCACGACGGCGCGCAGCCGCTCTGGCGTTCGCCAGGGGAGGCTCCCGGCGCACAGCGCGCGGATCCAGCGCGCCCGACTCCGCCTGACCCTGGCCCTGCTCGGCCTGCGAGGCGGGAGTCGACGACGAGTCACGGCCGCGACTTGCGGAGCAACCAGTAGACGGGGAAGCCGGCCGCCAGGATCAGCAGCCCGTAGAGCGATTGCCAAGGGAAGGCGACGACGCTGGCGCAGGCCACGGCCAAGGACACCGCGAGGTAGAGCAGGGGCGTCGCCGGATAGGCCGTGCAGCGATACGCCGGCTGCGGGCCGCCGCGCCGGCGCAGCTCGAACAGCGCGACGACCGCGAGGGACGACAGGAGCAGGATGGCCAGAGACGCCCAATCGACCAGCGCCCTCACGTCGGAGCTCAGGGACAGGAGCCCGCTCCAGATCCCTCCTATCCACAGCGCCGCCGCCGGCACGCCGGCCTCGTTGACTCGTCCCAGCGCGCGCGGCGCCAGGCCGTCGCAGGCCATCGCGTAATAGACGCGCGACCCCGTCATCAGCGTCACGTTGACCGAGCCGAGGACCGCGGTGGCGACGAGCAGCGCGAGCACTCGCTCGGCCAGCGGCCCGAGCAGCAGCCGCGCCGCGTCGGCGCCCGCCGTCGTCGACCCGGCCAGTTGCTCGGCCGGAACGACGGCCAGGAAGACCGCGTTGAGCGCGAGGTAGACGAGCGAGACGAACAGGGCCCCGCCGAGCAGTCCGCGCGCGAGATCCTTCCCGGGCTCCCGCAGCTCGCCGGCGAGGTACGCTGCGGCGTTCCAGCCCGAGTAGGTGAAGTAGATCGGCATCATCGCCCCGGCGAGCGCGAAGGGCCAGGGGCGCGGCAGCCCGTGTCCGTCGGGCCAGTCGAGGTCGACTGCGCCGCCGGCCAAGCCGACGCCGAAGAGCGCGAACAGCCCGGCGAGTGGGATGGCGGTGAAGGCCATCGTGGCGCGCCCGGCCACGCGCGCGCCCCTGACGTTGGCGACCGTGAACAGCAGCACGAGCGCCGGCGCGGCCACGGGCGCGGGGAGGCGCTCGAGCGGCGGGAGCGCGGCCCGCAGGTAGTCCACGGCGACGAGCGACATCGCCGCCGCCGCCGCGGAAAAGGTCAGGAGCAGCGCCGCCCAGCCGGTCATGAATCCCCAGACCGGCCCGAACGCGACGGCCAGGTACTGGTAATCGCCGCCCGCGCGCGGGAGTCTGGCTCCCAGCTCCGCGTACACGGCGGCGCCGCACAGCGCGAGCAGCCCGCCGAGGGCCCAGGCTCCGAGCGGCCAGAGCGGGCCCGGCAGCTCGGCGGCGACGAGGCCGGGCGTGTAGAAGATGCCGGCGCCGATCATGTTCCCGGCCACCAGCCAGGCCGCGTCCACGGGTCCGAGAACTCGCTTCAGCGCCATGCCACGTCTCCGAGGAACCCGGCCGTGCCCGCGCCGCGGCGCGAGGACGCTACGAGTCGGACTCTCCCCGCGTCGTCTCGCCCAGTCGTTCTTCCAGGAAGCGCCGCTCCGCGACGTTGTTCGTCAGCTCCAGGGCCCGCCGGTAGGCCTCGGCCGCCTCCGCCCGGCGCCCCGCGCGCCGCAGCAGATCGGCGCGGGCGGCGTGGAACGGCTGGTAGTGCTCGAGCACCTCCCGCCGCTCCAGCTCACCGAGCGCGTCGAGCCCGACCTCGACGCTCTCGGCGAACGACAGCGCCACCGCCTCGTTCAACTTCACGACCCACGAAGGCTGCAGCTCGTGGAGCTTGCGATAGAGCCGGACGATGGCCCGCCAGTCCGTCGCGGCGTGCGTGGCCGCATTGGCGTGAACGGCGCTGATCGCAGCCTGCACCTGATAGGGGCCGGGGCGCCGCTGGGCCAGCGCCTGCTGCAGCAGCCGCTCGCCCTCGGCGATCCGCTCCCGGTTCCACTTCCCGCGATCCTGACGCTCCAGCGTGATCAGGTTTCCCGCGCGGTCCGTGCGCGCCGCCCGCCGCGAATCGTGCAGCAGCATCAACGCCGAGAGGCCGGCGACCTCGGGCTCGTGCGGCGCCAGGCCGACGAGAATCGAGGCCAGCCGGATGGCCTCGTCGCACAGATCGGCGCGCGTGAGCTTTTGGCCGGCCGTGGCGGCGTAGCCCTCGTTGAAGATGAAGTAGACGACGGACAGCACCGATTCCAGCCGTTCGGGCCACAGGGCCGGCGGCGGGACGCGGTAGGGGATGTGGGCCGCCTTGATCTTGCGCTTGGCCCGCACCAGACGCTGCCCCATCGTCGCTTCGGGGACGAGGAAGGCGCGCGCGATCTCCGTCGTGGTCAGTCCGCCCAACGTCCGTAGCGTGAGCGCGACGCTCGCCTGCTGCTCCAGGGCCGGGTGACAGCAGGTGAAGATCAGGGACAGCCGCTCGTCCACCTCGTTCTCCGCCGCCGAGTCCGCTGCTCCGGACCCCTCGGCGAGCGCCCCGAGCTGCTCGCGCCGGGCCTCGAAGCGCCGGCCCCGGCGAAACCGATCGATGGCCTTGCGCCGGGCGGTTTGCAGGAGCCAGCCGCGCGGGTGGGCCGGCACGCCGGCTTTCGGCCAGTGCTCGAGCGCGGCGACGGCGGCATCCTGGAGCACGTCCTCGGCCAGGTCCAGGTCGCGCAACTGGCCGACCAGGATCGCCAGGATGGTCCCCCATTCCGCGCGGACGACCCCTTCGACGGCCGCCCGCGATCGATCCGCCGTCGCCTGCCCCAATCAACCTCCCGTCACTCGAACACCATGATCGGCCGGACCTCGACGGAGCCGAACTTGGCCGAGGGGATCCTGGCCGCCCAGGCGATGGCCTCGTCCAGGTCCTTGCACTCGAGCAGGTAATAGCCGCCGAGCTGCTCCTTCGTCTCGGCGAAGGGCCCGTCGCTCGTCAGCATCTTGCCGCTCCGCACGCGCACGGTGGTCGCCGTCGAGACGCCGTCGAGGGCGTTGCCGCCGACGAGCAGCTTCTGTTTCTCGACGTCCTCGGTGAACTTCATGTACGCGTTGAGGTGCGCATCGCCCTCGGGCGTTCCCGGCCGCGGCTCGTCGCGCTCGTTACTGTAGATCAACAACAGGTATTGCATGGTCGTGGTGCTCCTGGGGGCCGTTCAGCGGCTCCCGGTTGGGTGTTTCCGCGTCAGCACGAGGCTGGGCGCCTGACTGACCTTGCCTGATTCGACGAGTTCCGCCGAGTACTGCAGGCGGCCGTCCCCGTCGAGTCGCATCGACCAGCCATGGACGTGCTCCTCATCGTGGGATCTGGCGTTTCCCGGCTTCCCCGTGCAGGAAAAGGCCAGCGTATCGTCGACGATCCGCCGGGCCGCGGTCAAGCGCGGCTGGTTGCCCAGAACGCAGTAGTGGGTGGCCACGAGGTCCGCTCCGTCCATGTGGTAGACGGTCAGCATCTCCATGGGCGTGCCGATCATCTCGCGCTCCAGGACCGCGTGGCCGCCCGCCGTCACCCGGAACTCGTAGAGGCTCTCCGAGGTCGCCTCCGGTCCGCTCTTTCCGACCCACGTGCCCGCCAGCCCCCTCAGGAACTCGAGCCGCGGGTCCGCGGCCGCGGCGGCCGCCACGTGATCCTCGGACGCGGCCGCGGCGGCCGCCCCCAGCAGGACCGTCAAGGCCATGTACGTCAATGGTTTCCGTCGCATCGTTCCCTCCTCCCGTGCCCGCCTGCTCCGCGCCGGCCCGGGAACCATTCCCGGGGGCCCGGTAGGGGAGACGAACGGGGCCGCCGGATTCGACAGGGCGCCACGAAAAAAAAGAGCGGGGGGGAGGCGGGACGCAAGGCCGGGAGATCGAGGGCGGACGACGGGCCCCCGCGGAACGCCAAGTCCGTGATACCTTCGCGCGCGTGTCCGGAGCCCCCCACGTCCCTGGCGTGATCCCCCGTCCCGCGGGCGCCCGCGAGTTCAGCCTGCGCGCGCTCGTGGCCGGCGTGGCCGTCGCGGCGGTGATGGGGGCCTCCTACCCCTACATCGTGCTGAAGCTGGGCTTCGGGCCGAACGTCTCGGTGGTGGCGGCGTTCTTCGGCTACCTCTCCCTGGGGATCCTGTTCCGCAACTTCAACCGCTGGGAGAACAACATCGTCCAGACCGCCGGGACCTCCGCGGCCCAGACCGCGTTCATGTGCGTGATCCTGGCGGCGTTCGACCTGCTGCGGCAGTCGCCCACGCTGGGGTACACCTTCACGCCCAGCCCCATCCAGTCCTTCCTCTGGCTCTCCTCGGCCAGCATCCTGGGCCTGCTGCTCGCCGTGCCTCTCCGGCAACACTACGTGGTCGACGAGCAGCTCACCTACGCCGACGGCGTGGCGGCCGCCGAGACCATCATCGTTCTCGACAGCCGGGGCAAGTCGGCGATCAAGCCGGCGCTGGCCCTGGCCGCGGGCACGCTCGCCTCCGGCGTGCTGATGTTCCTGCAGCAGCCCTGGGGCGGGCACCTGATCCCGGAGATCGTGCTGCCGACGCTGCTCGGCCTGACCGCGGCCACCGCGGGGGCCGGGGTGGCAGTGAGCCTGCTGGCCGTCGGCTCGGGGATGATCGTCGGCAACCGGATCAACCTCAGCATGTTGCTGGGGGCGGTGCTGTCGTGGGTGATCGCGCCCAAGATCCTGGTCGCCGAAGGCATCATCTCGGCGCCGGTGCGCGGCGAGATCCTGCGCTGGGTCATGTGGCCGGGCACGGCGATGATCCTCTGCGCGGGGCTCACGGCGCTGGCGCTCAAGTGGCAGACCCTCGCGCGCACCTTCACCAACCTGTCGCGGGATTCGGTCAAGTCCGACGAGTTTCCGCTGAAATGGGTCGGCGTGGGCGTGGCCCTGTCGACCGTGGCGCTGCTCGTCATCCAGCACTTCGTCTTCGGCGTCGCGCTGTGGATGACGTTGATCGCCACGCTCCTGTCGCTGCCGCTGATGCTGGTGGGGCTGCGGGTCCTCGGCGAGACCAACTGGGGTCCGATCAGCCAGCTCACCAACCTGATGCAGGCCGTCTTCGCCGTGCTGGCTCCAGGAAACGTCACGACCAACCTGGCGACCAGCGGAACGACGGGCACGATCGCGGTCCAGTCCGAAGCCATCATGCAGGACTACAAGGCCGGGCACATCATCGGCTCGACCCCGCGCTTCCTGACCTATTCGCAGCTGATCGCCGCTCCCGTCGGGGCGGCGGCCGTCGCCTACATGTACCCCTTGCTCAAGGAGACCTACGGCATCGGCGCCGAAGGGCTCACCTCGCCGATCTCGCAGCGCGTGGCCGGTTTCGCCGAGTTCCTGACCCAGGGGGGCTCGGCGCTGGGCCGCTACGCGCTGGAGGCCGCGATCCTGTTCGGGCTCCTGGGAATCCTGATCGCCGTGTTCGAGGGCCGCTTCAAGGGACGCCTGCCGTCCCCGACCGGCATCGGGATCGGCATGATGGTCCCGGGCGCGGTGGTGTTCACCATGTTCATCGGCGGTCTGGTCCAGCTGCTGTGGGAGCAGACGGGGAGCCGGAGCGCCCACCGGATGTCCACGCCGCTCGCCTCGGGACTGATCGCCGGCGAGGCCATCGTCGCCGTGTTGATCCCGCTGCTGATCGCCGTGGGCCTGCTCTCGCTGCGCTAGCGCGGCGCCCCGGCCTCGCCGGTATCGGTGCGCGTGCTCACCAGAATCGCGGCGACGATCGGCCTCTTGCTGGCCGCCGCCGCCGCTGCCCCGCCGCCCGTCTGCCGCGGCCGGACGATCGGCCCGCGGGATGCGCGGAGCATGGTGAACGACGCCGTGCTCGTGCTGCGCGCCTCTGGCCACGACCCCGCCCGCTACCGCGTCGAGCTGCGCGAGGAGGACCGCTTCTCGCGGGCCGACGGCGCGCTCGAACCCCGGCGGACCGTGGTGTTCCTGCCGCTCGCGGGCGGCACGGACTACGCGCTCGGCGTCAGCTCGGCCGACCCGTGCGTGGTGGCCTGGGTCTGGCAGCCGGAGGACTTCACGCCCTGGCAGCGCGAAGTGCTGGGGCGCGCGCGGGAGGCCGCCGGCGCGGCCGCGGCCGGCTGGGGGCCCGTGGAGCTGCTCGAGGTGCGGGTCACCGAGACCCTGGAGCACGTCGGCATCGCCTTCCGCGCCGACCTGGGGCCGGAGCAGCGGGAGCTGCGCATCGTGTTGACCAAGGCCGACCTGACCATGGTGGTGCGGAGATTGTGAAAGTAAGGAGCAGCGGCCGGCGTCCGGTCGTGTCCGCCGGCGGACAGTGCCGCCTCGGACACCTGTGAAAGTCCCGGTTTCTCGGTCTCGAGCCGAGGTGCGCATCCTGCTTTCCGCGTGGCATTGAACGACCCTTCTGGCCCGCTCGAATTCCAGCGCCGTTTCGTGCCGCGCTCTTGGCCGTGAGCCGGGCGCCGTCCCCGCGGCCCGATCGGCGTCACTGACCCACCCCGGTCCCAGTCCCTACGCGCCACGACCTGGCCCGCGCCGTCGGCCTCCCTCGAACCCCGCTCCCTCACACCCCCGCCAGCGGCGCCTCCCGCCCGCCCAAAAAGCAACACTCTCCGCACCACCATGGACGCCGTGGCATCATGAGGGGGGTGAGCTCCTGGTGCTCGCGGGGCACGGAGGCACCCGGAGGCCGGATGTTCCGATCGTCGAGGCTCGCCTGCGCCGCCGTCCTGCTCTTGGCCCAGCCCGTCTCGGCCGACGACTGGCCGCACTGGCGCGGCCCGGCCCAGGACGGCCGCTCGCGGGAGACCGGGGGGTTCGACAAGCCCTTCACGCTCGAGCTGGACTGGAAGGCCTCGCTGGGCTCCGGCTACTCCGGCATCGTCGTGTCGGGCGGGCGGGCGGTCACCATGTTCTCCGACGGCGAGTCCGATCAGCTCGCGGCCTTCGACGTGAACACCGGCAAGGAGGCGTGGCGCCATCGCATCGACTCGACCTACAAGGGCCGCAACGGCGCCGACGACGGGCCCTCGAGCAGCCCGGTCATCGACGGCGGGACGGTCTATGCTCTGGGCCCCCAGGGCAAGCTCGCCGCCGTCGCCCTGGAAGACGGACGCGCGATCTGGTTGGTCGACCTGATCCAGCGCTTCCACTCGCTCCCGCCGGACTACGGCTTCGCCACGTCACCGCTCGTCGTGGGTGACCTGTTGATCGTGCAGGTCGGCGGCCGGGTCGGCCGGGCGGTGGCGGCCTTCGACAAGAAGACCGGCGAGACGCGCTGGCACAAGCTGAACCATCGTCTGGAGTACCAGTCGCCCCTGCCCGTGACCCTGCTCGGGCGCCGCCAGCTCCTGGTGGTCGACATGGCGACGATCACCGGCATCGTCCCCGAGACGGGGGAGTTGCTGTGGACCTACCAGCACCGGGGGACCGGATCGGGCGGGCCGATCCTGACGGCGCTCGGCGGCGACCGCTTCCTGATCAAGTTCGCGTCGGGTAGCGCGGCGTTCGTCCTGAAGCGCGCCCGAGACGGCTACGAAGTGGCGCGGCTCTATCGCAACGAGGAGTTCTCCGATTCGTACTTCGCCCCGATCCTGCACGAGGGCCACTTGTACGGGTTCACCTCGACGTTCTTGACCTGCATGAACGCGGAGACGGGCCAGCGCGTCTGGCGCTCCCGAGCGCCGGGCGGGCGCGGGCTGGTGCTCGTGGACGGCCACCTCGTGATCTCCGCGGACGAGGGGCGAGTCGTGGTGGCCGAAGCCACGCCCGCGGGCTTCGTGGAGAAGGCCGGCGCCCCGGCGCTGGCGCGCAGCGGGTACACCTGGCCGAGCTTCTCCGGCGGGCGCGTGTTCGTGCGCAACCTCGAAGAGATCGCCGCGCTCTCGATCGCCGCCGCGCCCGCGGAAGCGACGCCCCGCGCGGCCGACCCTCCGCTCCCGACTCCCGGCCCGGCGCCCGCCGCCGGCCGCGGAGCGCGGCCGTAGGTCAGCCGCCCCCCGAGCGCAGCTTCATCCGAGAGGCCGAGGGGCGGGCCGGCCCTTGGCGAGCCGGCCCCCCGGCACCCTCACTGGGGATTGCAAGTGACGAAGGCCACCGCGCCGTTCGAGGCGCAATCTCCCGAGCAGGTCTTCGAGCCATCGACGTGGATCGTGATCGTCACCGAGGTCTTCTTGACGCCCGTGTGCCCGGCGTCCTTGCACATCTCTTCCATCTTTTTCTCGCACTCGGACTGACTGTCGCACGACCCGTGCGGCGCCTCGCCGCGGCGGAACCAGGAGACGCCGTGGATCGAGCCGCTCGCGAGCTGGCCGCGCAGCGTGCGTGGCGTCACCTGCGCGGCAGGCAGGATCAGGTGCTGGCCGTCGCCTTCCCCCTGCCAGGACATCACGGTCATCGTCTCTCCCGCGCCGTTGCGATCGCGCAGGAGCGTGTTGACCTTCTTCACCTGCTCCAGGGGCGCCATGCGGAAGTCCACGGCCCGCACGGAACCGGCTCCGGCCTGCTCCGAGGCGAGGGCTTGCACGAGGGCGAAGCCCAGCAGGAGCGCCAGCGGGACGGGCGCGATCTTCTTGCAACTCTCCATGTTCAACCCTCCTCGAATCGGCGATCAGCCGCGACCTGGGCCTGAAGACTGGGCGGGGGGAAGTGGGGGACGCGACGGCTGGGCGTCGCGGGGGCTGGTTCGGGCGGTCCGGAGCGCGCCTCCGCTCGGCGGGGCGCCTTGGGGCGATCGTGGGCTGGGTGGCGGGGCCGGGGAGCGACCGCGCGGGTGGCCTCGTGCCGGCTGGCGGGTCGGCCGGGGCCCGTGACGGGAGGCGAGGTGGCCTGGAGGGCGCTGTCGGTCCATATCTCCCCCTCGGTTCGATATGGTTGAAATTCTTTTTAGATCTCTATTCTTTCTTGATCCACATACTAGGTTGACATTTGTTGAATATTCTACGGGGACGAGATATAGGGCCCGGGTCTCGGGAAGTCAACCCGGGGTTCCCCTGGCCGGCCTCAGCTTAGCGGATCCCGGTCGGACGGGATGTCGACCGGCAGGTCCCCCAGCCCCAGGGCCGAATCCCGGACCAACCGCATCAGCCGGGCTCGGTCGGCGTTGCGCGCGTCCGTGATGTGGACCGCCGTCCGGAACAGTCCGTCCTCCGCGTTCTCGACGTGCACGACCCGTCCGGCGGCGGTCACCTCGTGATCGGGGTCGGTCCTCAGGGTGAACTCGACCAGGGATCCGGCCGTCAGGCGGTGGCCGGTGCGGAACAGCACCCCGGCCTCGCTCATGTTGACCGTGGCCAGGGTGTGGCAGTCGTCGGACAGGGTGCGGAAGGTGCCCGGCATCGTCGCCGTCACGCGGCCGTAGGAGCGGCGGCTCTGGCCGTACAGCGCGACCTGGTTCTTCCCGCCCGCCTTGGCCAGGTACAGCGCGCGGTCGGCGTGCCGGGTCAGCTCTTCCGCGGTCGAGGCGTCGGCCGGGAACGTGGCCAGGCCCAGGCTGATGGTGAGCCGCTCGGACGCGGGCGCGCTGGCTTGGTCGGACGATTGGCGCTCGATGATGTCACGCGCGCGCTCGGCGACGACGTGGGCGCTCGTCTTGGGAGTGTAGGGCAGGATCAGCACGAACTCCTCGCCGCCGTACCGCGCGGCGAAGTCCGTGCGGCGCAGCGCGCCGGCCAAGAGCCCGGCGACGCGCGACAGGGCCCGGTTGCCGGCCTCGTGCCCGTTGTCGTCGTTGTAACGCTTGAAGTTGTCGACGTCGATCATGACGACCGAGAGCGGTTGCGAGAAGCGACCCGCCAGATGGACCTCGCGTTCCAAGTGCTCGCGAAACGTGCGGTAGTTGAACAGCCCGGTCAGCGCGTCGCGTGAAGCCGAGGCCCGTTCGCTCTCGAAGATCTGCATCTCGATGACCTTGGGGTTCTTGAGCTGGCGATTGACCTCCAGGAAATAGCTGATGAGGGCGATCCGGAAGTCGACCGGGCTTCCCAAGCAGCGCTGCATCGACTGGCGATGGCTGACGATGCGGTCCCAGTGCGGCTTCGCTTCGTGGACTTCGAAGCGCAGGTGGGAGAGCAGGTAGAGCATCTCCCCGTAGACCAGGTCACCGTGACGGCGCTCCAGCTTTTTTACGTCCTGCTCGATGGTGTCCGGACCGCTGTGCAGGCCGGACAGCACGGCGTGCAGGTCCTCGAGGATCTCGGACCGCCCGCCCTGCGATGTCTCCTCGTCGAGCTCGTCCGGCGGCGCATCCGGTAGCGCGGGGCCAAGTCTGGTTTCGCTCATGGTCGACCTCGAGGCGCCGCGGAGAGCCGGCTGGCGCCCTCGGACGCTCCTTCATTGATATAGGGCTTGCGGGCCCGGGGAGCCAGTCCACCCGCCGGCCGGGTCGAAGCGCCCCCTGCCCGCTGAACTCCGCCTCGCGCTCATGTACCCTGGTCGCGGCCCCACGGCCGCTTTGGGACCCGTGAACGGCGTGCTCCAGGACCTTTTCACCAACAAGCCTGTCCGGAAGTTCCTGTACAGGACCCGCTACCTCTTTGCGGCGGGGGCCATCGTCCCCGTGGCGGGCCTCATGCAGGTCGAGCGGCTGCCCGCGGCGCTGGGCATCTCGCTCGTCGGACAGGCGATCCAGAGCTGGTGCTTCGCCTCGCTGGTCAAGAACCGGGAGCTGTCGGTCCGCGGACCCTACCTCTTGGTGCGCAACCCCATGTACCTCGGCCGGTTCTTCCTGATCCTGGGATTCGTGGTGCTGCTCGACGGCGCGTGGGCGATCGGGGTCTACGCGATCCTGTACTACCCGTACATGCTCTACCGGGTGAAGCGGGAAGAACGGCGGCTCGCCCGCGCCTACGGGGAGGAGTTCGCGCGTTATTGCGCCGAGGTCCGGCGTTTCTTGCCGTCGCTACGGAAGATCGGCGATCCCCGGGTGTGGTTCTTCGACCGCGGGATGTTCCTCGAGAACCACGGGCACTGGAACATCCTGCTGACGCTCGCCGCGTTCGTGGCGGTCCACGCGCTGCACATCCTGGTCTTCGACTAGTCCCCGCCGATCCCTTGCGCTGCGGTCGGCGAGACGTCCCCTCAGCTCGCTCGTGAGTGAGAGGGGGGATGGCAGAGGGACTGGAAGCGCTCGGCGCCCTCGCGACCCATGTAGCGGGCCAGGATCTTGCGATCCGTGCGGCGCAGATCGACCATGATCAGCACGTCGAGCACGTTGCTGAATGCGGGGTCGACGTTGAAGCCCAGCAGCCGCCCGCCCAGCTTGAGGTACTGCTTGAGCAGGATCGGCACGCCCTTGTGGTCGGCCTCGATCTCCGAGATGAAGGTCGAGACGTCGTCGAGATCGCGCAACTGGGTGGGGGCTAGCCGGTATCCGCCGGAACGGTCGGGCCGCGTGGGCGTCCGCGGCCGGACCCAGCGCGCCCACTCGTGGGCGTAGCGGTTCTGCTCGAGGAAGGCGACGAGCAGGCGCTGCGAGGCCGAGCGGTATTCGGCACTGATGCTGACCGGCCCGAACAGCGTGGCGTAGCGCGGGTGGCGCATGACGAACTGGCCGATGCCCTTCCACAGCAGCAGCAAACCGGCGTAGCTCTTCTGGTAGCGCGACGTGATGAACGAGCGCCCCATCTCGATCGCGGGCCCCATGGACTCGAAGAGTCGCGGCTTGTACGCGAACAGGGTCGACGTGTAGAGGCCGTCGCGGCCCTGGTCCCGCAGCAGCACGTCCGTCAGCCCCAGTCGGTACGCGCCGACCAGCTCGCGGTTCTCGCGGCTCCACGCGAACAGGTGCAGGTACGTGCGGTCGAAGCCGTCGAGGTCGGTGTCGCGCCCGGTGCCCTCGCCGACCTCGCGGAAGCAGATCTCGCGCTCCCGCCCGATCTCGCGCAACAGCTGGGGGATCTCGTCCGCCGCGGCGACGTAGACCGCCTCTCCGCCCGCTTCGACGAGCAAGCGTTCGGCCGGCAGGCGCTCCACTTCGCGGGCCAGCGCGGCGGCCCCCGAGCCCGCGGCGATCGGCGCCGCGTGGCTCGGCGTGCCGCGGGGCTGCACCGGGCCCGCGCCGGCCGGGACCCGCTCGCTCAGGATGTAGGTGCGGCTGCGCAGGTACTCGATCAGCTCGCCGGCGCTCGCGTGGTCGGCCAACTGCCGGTAGGGAACCGGGCTGCCGATGCGGGCCTCGATCGACCTTCCGCAGCGCCGCTCCATCTCCCGGGCCAGGAGCGCCGTTCGCGCCCGGGGATGGATCAGTCCGAGCGCCTGGAACGTCCCGCTGTTACGTCCGGGAAAATAGACCGGAACCACGGGGCTGCGGGCCCGCCGGACCAGCGCGCCCACGGCGGGCCGCCAGGCCGGATCCTCGACGCGCCGGCGGCGGAGGTCGAGGCTCGCCACCTCGCCGGCCGGGAAGACGGCGAGGGCGCCCCCCTGCTCCAGCCAGCGCGTCGCCGCGCGCAGCGCAGCCAGATTCCGCCCCACCGACTCTGAGCCACCGAACGGATCGACGAGCAGGAACAGCTCCCGCAGCTCGGGAATCCGGCCCAGGAAGTAGTTGGCGAACAGCTTGACGTCGGGCCGGCGCGAGAGCAGCAACTGGGCGAGGACGAGCCCCTCGATGCCGCCGAAGGGATGGTTGGCCACGACGACGGCCGGGCCGGACTGGGGAACGTGGCGGAGGTCGGATTCCTCGACGATGACGCGCACGTTCAGATGGCCCAGGAGCCAAGAAACGAAGGCGGCGCCCTGGCATTCGGCGGGTCGGGCCCGGTAGACCCGGTCGAGCCAGTCGAGACCCAGCCACCGCTCCAGGTGCGGGCCGAGCAGGCGCAGGGCGCGGCGGCGCCACGGACCGGCCGGCGCGGCGGCGAGGCTGAAGAGGGATTCTCGCGCGACGCCCATCGCAAACTCCGGAATCGCCTTGGCGCGCCTTTCGCCGAGACCAGGTCAGGCGCCCGAGTGGACGCCGGAGCGCTCCTCCCAGGAGGCGGTGGAGAACGCGACGCCCAGCTTCTCGGGAACTTCGACGCCGGCGCGCTCCGCCAGCAAGGTCATGATCGCGAGGTGGTGGATCGTGTGGCTCGACAGAAAGAGCAGCTCGCGCTCCACGTTGGTGTCGACGGTGCGGACCTGGCCGCCCGGCGCCGCCTCCTGGCGAACGGCCATCGTGCGTGCCGTGGACGGATCGAGGGATCGCAGGCGCGCGGTGGCGGCGGCGAGCTCCGCGAGGAAGTGGGCCGGGTCGCGTTCCAGCCGTTCGTCGCGCTCGCGCGCTTCGTAGTCCACGACGCCGGACTCGCACCCGGAGAAGAAGCACTGGAAGTGCTCGATGCAGTGGCGCAGGTGCGGTCCGATCGCACGCAGGACCGCCCGCTCCAACTCGTCCCCCCGTCCGATCACGGCGTCCACGAGCGCGCGGCAGCGCCGGCACGCCTCCAAGCAGCCCTGGATGGCGGGCGACGGGTGCTTCGCATCCGAGACGGCGGACGCGGTCATAGCGTGTCCTCTTCGCGGGCCGCCTGCCGGTCCGAGCACGAGGGCTCCGAACGGTCCAAGGCTCGCCGGACGCTCATTCTGCAAGAACGCCCCAGCGGGGGCAAGTGGGGGGGTGCCGGCCCCGGATCACCCCCGCCCCGCGCGACCTCGAGCCCCGGACCTCGCCTCTAATCCCCGCCGGCGGCGCCGCGGAAGCGATCCTCGTCTTCCGCGAACAGCACGTTGAAGCTGGTCAGCGAGCCGTAGCAGCCGGTGACGTAGCCCTGCAGCTTGAGCTTGAGGTCGGCCGGCAACTCCGCGGCGTTGAGCTGCTGCTCCAGCGTGCGCAGCCGGTTGCGGATCATCACGATCTTCGAGAAGAAGGTCTCGATCGGCCAGCTCTTCTCCTGCAGCTCGGCGCGCCCGGGGCGCAGCACGAGTTCCCCTCCGCGCCAGCGCGGCGCGGGAGCGACGGGGGTGATCCCCGCCTCCTCGCGGATGATCCGGCGCAGCAGCGGCTCGAGGTCGGCGGGGCTGGCACCGGGGTCGTCGTCGTGCATCGGATCGTTGCTCCTTTCGCGCTCGTGAACCAGGGCGGGGGATGGCGCCGGCGGCCGCGCGCCGCGCGCCGGGGGCTCGGCGCGCTCCCCACCGCGGTAGTTGTGCTGGCTCCCGCAGAACTCGCAGATCACGCGCGACCTGCCGCCGCCCGCGGCCATGACCGTGTGCCGGCGCACCATCTTGCAGGCCCGGCACAGGTCCTGGACGGTCGAGCCCACCCTGAAGCTCTCCTGGGACATCCCGGAATCATAGCCATTCCGCCGCCCGGGATCCGCTCCTGCCCGGGCCCCGGCCGACCCGCGCCAGGGAGGCGCGCCGGCCCTCGCCTCGGCGGTTGGTCGCCGCGGCCGGAATGGCTAGAGTACCGCCAGCGCCGGCGGGCGCTGGAGGCAGCCATGACCGACGACCCGCGGAACCCTGACGACGAGGCTCCGGACGAGCGACCCGGCGGCGCGGAGAGTGGCGAGCCATCGCCGAAGGAAACCTTCCGCAAGACCTCTCAGATCGCGCTCCTGATGTCCTACGACCTGATCGACAAGCTGCGCTATTGGGAAAAGGAGACGCTGAAACTGCCCGAGGAGGAGGTCGCCAAGCGGCTGGGGCACATGGTCAAGTCGGTCGAGCAGTTGCGAGCGGCCTACCTGACCTTCTCCGACATCGACCTGTGAGCCGCCGCCGAGCCGCCTTGCGGGCGTGACGCCGCGCCCTATCCCGGCGCGCGATGGCGGCGCCCGTGTCGCAGCGATATCCTCGGTTCGCACCGAGCCTGGAAACGAGCGTGGCCAAGGAAACGAATCGGCGCGAGCGCCTGGTCTACTCGAGCGAGCACGGTCCGTCGTGTCTCCGCTGCGGCCGGCGGATCGCCGGCTGCGCGTGCCGCGAGGCGCCGCGTAGCGACCCGGGGGACGGCGTGGTGCGCGTGGGCCGCGAGACCCAGGGTCGCCGCGGCAAGGGCGTGACGGTCATCCGCGGAGTGTCGCTGCCCCCGGCCGCGCTCGCGGCCCTGGCCCGCGAGCTGAAGCAGAGGTGCGGGACCGGCGGCACCGTGAAGAGCGGCGCGATCGAGATCCAGGGCGACCACCGCGACGCGCTGATGCGCGAACTCGCGAATCGCGGCTGGAAGGTCAAGCGCTCGGGCGGCTAGTGCCGGCACGCGAGTTCTTCTGCGGGTGTCGGCGCTTGGCGCTCAGGCCTGAAACCGCGCACTGTTATGCCACTCCAGGACCTCCGGCGCGGGTGGTGGGAAGCCGGGAACTGGACTTCGAATCGCTTGACCGTGGAGCGCGTAGTACTCCCGGCCGTTTTGCCAATCCTCTTTGATCCTTCTGCTGACTTCCACCCGATGATCCACGGTGATCGTCATGTAGCCGTCATCGAACAGCGTGTGCAGGTCGCTCCGCAGCAGCAAGCCGTTGTCGACCCGATGTGCGCCACCCTCGGAGTACGGCTTGATGTGGGCCGCCTCGAGAACCGGAAGGACCCGTTCGCCGGTGATCGAGCAACGGCGTTCATAGGCGTCTGTGACCAGAACGCGAAAGCTCCCCTGGCCGAGACGAGGTAGCGTCAGCACCGCCTTGCCGTACCGGCCCGCCGAGGATGCCGCCACGGGCTCGTACGAATCCACGGCTGGCGCGGTGGTCGGTCGAAGGGCCTCCAGGCTCTGTTGTACCTGAGTCCACATGATCGAACCAGGAGGTTCGCTCAAGTCGTAGCCTTTGCCACGCACGATGTTGCTGTGCCAGTCGTCCGGAACGGGAACCCACAGGGATTTCGAAAAGAAGAACGGCTGCTCGAGCAGAACGCAGCCGATCGTGTAGTTCGAGCTTCGATTGTCAGCGCTGCCTCTCCGGTACTTCTCGATCCTGGCCCGTACTTCTTCGAGAGACCGCGCGCCGTTCTTCTCTCTGAACGCATCCCAGGCAAGACCGACGGGAAGCCGGCTGAAATGCGCGAAGAAGCCGCCGCCAGCGATGAAGTTGCGTGGGCTATGGAGCTTGAAAAGGAACAGACCGCCGGGATCCAGGGCCCTGAACTCGTTGCTTCCGCTGGGCTGCCAGAAGTTGACCTCGTCCAGGTCGGGAATCGAGGCCAGCAGCTCGTACCAATCGCCGTCCGTTACACCGACGTAGGCCTTCATCGCGGCCAGGATACCCGATTCGCGAGAACGTGCGTGGGAAACCCAAGCCCTGGGGCGGTGTATCCTTCGCCCACGGATGTCGGATCTTCTCGTCAGCGGACTTTACGAGCTTCTCGTCACCGCGAAGCTCGAGGCGGAGCTCGCCGCGCTGGAGGGCCGCCTGACGGCCCAGCGCGAGGAGCTGCTGAAGGCCGAGGCGGCCAACCGCATCGCGCTGCACCTGGCCCGCGTCATCGAGCGGGCGATCGAGTCGGTCGGCGACAAGGAGCGTGTCGAGCGCGGCGTCGAGGTCGCTCGGGCGCTGCTCGCTCGCATCGACGACCTCGTGCCGCTGGCCGACGCGGCGGGCGATACACCCACGCCGGCCGCCGAGCTGCTCCGCGCCGTTCTCGAGCGCCGCCCCGATGGCTCGCTCGCCGCGCTCGAGTCCCCGCTCATCCCGCTCCTCGACACCACTCTGCTCACCAACGCCCCCGGGGAGCCGCGCGTGGGGCGCCAGGTCCAGGCTGAAATCGCCTCGGCCGACCGCATCGACGTCCTGATGGCCTTCATCCGCTGCACCGGCATCGCCACTCTGCGCGAGGCGCTGCGCCGGCACGGCGAACGCGGCCGGCCGCTGCGCATCCTGACCACGACCTACACCGGCTCGACCGAGCGGCAGGCCCTGGACCAGCTCCGCGAGCTGGGCGCTGCGATCAAGGTCTCCTACGACACGAGCACCACGCGGCTCCACGCCAAGGCGTGGCTGTTCCACCGCGGTTCGGGCTTTTCGACCGCCTACATCGGATCTTCCAATCTGACGCACGCCGCGCAGGTCTCCGGCCTCGAGTGGAACGTTCGCGTCTCCGGCGCGCGTAACCCCGACGTGATCGCCAAGGTCGGTGCTGTGTTCGACTCCTATTGGGAGAACCCCGACTTCCGTGTCTACGAGCCCGCGGAGTTCGCCGAGCGCACAGAGCGCGAGGCCTCGACCGGTCCGCGAGTCATCCTGAGCCCGGTCGAGATCCGCCCCGAGCCGTTCCAGGAACGGCTGCTCGAACAGCTCGCCGTCGCGCGGCGGCATGGCCACCATCGCAACTTGCTGGCCGCCGCGACGGGCACGGGCAAGACGGTCATGGCTGCGCTGGACTACGCACGACTGCGCCCGACGCTGCCCCGGGCGCGGCTGCTGTTCGTCGCACATCGCCAGGAGATCCTCGACCAGAGCCAGGCCACGTTCCGTCACGCCTTGCGCGAGCCGAGCTTCGGAGAACTGTGGATCGGCGGCCGCCGCCCGCAGCGCTTCGAGCACGTCTTCGCCTCGGTGCAGAGCCTGCGCCTGGCCGACCTGACTGACTTCGCGCCCGACCACTTCGACGTGGTCGTCGTCGACGAGTTCCACCATGCCGCCGCGCCGTCCTACGAGCGGTTGCTTGCGCACGTCGCACCGCGCGAGCTGCTCGGCCTGACCGCCACGCCTGAGCGCGCCGACGGCCTGCCCGTGCTGCAGTGGTTCGACGGACGGATCGCGGCGGAGTTGCGCCTGTGGGATGCGATCGACCAGCACTACCTGACGCCGTTCCTGTACTACGGCATCCACGACGGGCTCAACCTGTCCGAGGTCCCGTGGCGCCGGGGCACTGGCTACGACGTGGAGGGGCTGACGAATCTTTACACGGCGTCCGAGGCCTGGGCCAGGGTTGTCATCAAGGAAGTCGTGGAACGCGCCGGCGATCCCGCCAGCATGCGCGCCTTGGGCTTCTGCGTAAGCGTCAAGCACGCCCGTTTCATGGCCCGCGTGTTCCGCGAGACAGGCATCCCGGCGATCGCGGTGTGGGGTGACAGCCCGGAGGGGGAGCGCGAGGCCGCCCTGAGGGACTTGCGCGAAGGTAGGGTCCGGGTGGTCTTTTCGGTCGACCTGTTCAGCGAGGGGATCGACGTGCCTGCCGTGGACACGCTGCTGCTCTTGCGGCCGACCGACAGTCCTACGCTCTTCCTCCAGCAGCTCGGGCGCGGGCTGCGCCGCGCGGAGGGCAAGACGGTCTGCGCGGTGTTCGACTTCGTCGGCCACCATCGCAAGGAGTTCCGTTTCGACCGGCGCCTTCGCGCGCTGCTCGGGGGCACGCGCAAGGACGTCGAGCGGCAGATCGAAAGCGGCTTCCCGTTCCTTCCCGCCGGCTGCCACATGGAGCTGGACCGGGTGGCCTCCGAGATCGTGCTGCGCAGCATCCGGGAGGCGATTCCCTCGCAGTGGCCGCAGAAGGTGGCCGAGCTGAGCGCGCTCGTCGCCTCCGGGCGCGAAGGCACGCTCGCCACCTACCTCGAGCACAGCGGTTGCGACCTCGACGACATCTACACGGGGCGCTACGGCTGGTCCGACCTGTGTCAGCAGGCGGGCCTGCCGACGGCGGCCGCGGGAGAGCGGGAGCGAGAGTTGCGGCGTGCTATCGGACGCTTGTTGCACGTCGATGACGAGACGCGACTGGACCGTTACCTTCAGTTCCTGGCAGCCGACTCGCCGCCCGTGGCTGCCGATCTCGACGAGCGCAGCCGCCGGCTGCTGCGGATGCTGGTTGCCTCCCTCGTCCACCGGGCCGTCGTCAAGACGGCGACCCTACAGGACGGCGTCGACCTCGTCTGGGCCCACGCCCAGGTCCGCGCCGAGCTGCGGGAGCTTTTCGGCGTCCTGAGGACTCAGGTCGACCACGATCATGTGCCGCTCGCCGCTCGCGCCGATGTGCCACTCGAGATCCACGCGCGCTACACGCGCCTCGAGATCCTCGCCGCCCTCGGAGCGGCCGGCGGCGCCCGAGTCGCACCTTGGCAGACCGGCGTTCGCTGGCTAGCTGACGCCCGTGCCGACCTGTTCGCGTTCACTCTGGACAAGACGGACGGGGTATTCTCCCCGACCACGCGCTACCGCGACTACGCCGTGAGTTCCGAGCTGATTCACTGGGAGAGTCAGTCGGTGACCCGCGCCGAAAGTGAAACGGGCTTGCGCTACCAGCGCCACGCCGAGTCCGGCACCGACGTGATGCTCTTCGCACGCCTGCGCCAGCGCGACCGCGCGTTCTGGTTTCTCGGTCCGGCCGATTACGTGAGACACACGGGCGAGCGCCCGATGGCCGTGATCTGGCGCCTGCGGCACGCGCTCCCGGGCGACCTATACGCAGCGTTTGCGGCAGCGGTCGCCTGACGCGCGTGGGCCCGCGCCGACCCAAACGTTGCTGCACTAAGGGTCTGCGAGAGAATAACTGACACAACCTAGTGGCGGTGCGGTTCGATGGCGTAGTTCCAATCTCCGTGAAAGGAGTCGGGCCGGAGACGGACGGTGGCCATCTGCTCGTCGCCAATTCGGACGTCCTTCGGGTAGCGACGACGGTCGAGGATGCAGCGCACCGTCAGGCCCGCAGAGGTTCTGGTATTGGCGATGAGCTTGACGATCGTGGCGTGGGTGAGGAGTGGCTGGCCACGCCAGTTCTGACTGACGAACGAGAAAAGCCGATGCTCGATCTTGTTCCACTTGCTGGTGCCGGGCGGCAGGTGGGAGACGTGAATCGTCAGCCGCGTGGCATCGGCCAAGCGCTGCAACTCCCACTTCCACAGACGGAGGCGGCTCCCGTTGCTTCCGCCGCTGTCCGCGACCACCAGGAGCGACGTGGCCCGCGGGTACGTCTTCGATCCCATAGTGGTCCACCAGCGCCGGATCGTGTTCACCGCGAACGTCGCCGTGTCATGATCGATTCCGACCGTCACCCAACCCTTGTTCAGGGCCAGGTCATAGATCCCGTAGGGGATTGCCTTGCCCTGCCTCGGATCGATGAAGTCATGCACGCGGACGCGCTGCGGGGCTCCCTGAGGACGCCATTCGCTTCGTGGTCGCCGGCTTCCGTCCACCACGCCCCGCTCGTTTCGTTCCGCGCCTCGGCCGCGTCTCCTTCATCCCACGGGCGATCGTGCTCCGCGAGATCCCGGTCGCTCGAGCCACCAGCGACGCACCGCCGTACCCCAGCGCCTGAGCCTCGGCAGCCGCCCACAACCGTCGCGAACGCTCGTTCAGCGAGCTCTCGAGCGTCCGGTACTTCTGCCGGATCACCTGACGTTGCGTCACGCATCGAGTATCGCACGATTCAATCCACTTGCGTCAGTTATTTTCTCGGAGACCCTAACCTTCTCGGAGGGCCTCAACGAACCGCCTGGCCCACGGCGACACAGCCGTCACCCTGGATGGATGAAGGCTGGCGAGGAGCCGAAATGAATGCTCACCCTGCGAATATCGGCCCTTCGATGTGTTGCGAGCCGCTTGATCGAGGCCGTCGAGAACATGTGCCGTCGGGATCGCCTCCACCGTAGGGTTCGCTGGCAAGGCCGACTCGCGAAAGCCATTGCCGAAGTACCCGGCGAGCGACGGGCGGTCTGCCAGGAACCACGACTCCATGCACTGGACCATCAGATGGCACTGCTCGTCGCCGGCACCTGGGGGACGAACCCAGCCGTCTCGCCCGTGGAGGTGGTCCCACGGTCCGGCCGACGTCACCGGTCCTTCTGCATCCACCAACAACATGGGAGAGCTCGGATTCGACGACGTCCCGCTCACGGCGGTCCGAAAGCTGTCGTACGCGTTCCCTCGACTACCGCTCGCGACGATTCTCGGCATTCGGCCCGCAAGTCCCGCCCTGCTCAGGAACTCAGAGAACCCTCTGCGGCACTCGGTGCGGAGCGCCTTCGAATCTCCCCCTCCCTCGACATAGAGTCGCCTGCTCACCAACGTGTCCCCCCGATCTCACCGCGGGTCCAGAGATCGCCGAGCCGGTACTTCTGCAACCACGGATCGAGGTCCTCCTTGCTCAGGTGATTCAGGCGCGTCGCGCCATCGTTCTTCTCGCAGACGATGATCGCTTCCGGCACTTCTGTAAGAGCATCGACGAGAATGTCCGAGTGAGTCGTGACGATGAGCTGCGTGCGCGTCGCGGCGTCGCGCAGCAGAGTGGCGATGTGTGGGATCATGTCCGGGTGCAATCCCAGCTCGGGCTCTTCGATGCAAACGAGAGGATGGGGCGTCGGGTGACACAAGATGGCAAGCAGGCCGAGGTAGCGAAGCGTGCCGTCTGAGAGTCGGGTAGCAGGAACCGTCCAACGGCCTTCCTGCAGAAAGACCTGCACGGTGCCTGCCTCGACGATCACCTCGTAGTCATCCAACCCACCGTATAGCCGAGCCATGTGCTCGAGTAGCCGGCTCTTGATCGTCGGCTCACGACGCAGACGGTTCAAGACGAGTCCCAGATTGCGACCGTCTTCCTGCAGGTGGTCGTTCGGAAGATCCGCGGGCTGCGGCAGGCGCGGCGGCGTGTATCGCCCGAAGGACCACTCGCGGTAAATCCGAATGCGCCCGAAGACCTCGCCCAGGTAGGTCACTTCAGGGTACTGATCCGGGTCCTTGCGCTGCGACAGGATGGAACGTTGGGGGTCGATCTCCTCGCGGCGAAGTTCTCGATGCGCGCCCTTGACGTTGAGCATCGGTCGGCCGTTCTCGTACCCGAAGTAGAAGTATGGCTTGGGTTTTCCCGGCGACGCCTCGGCGTTCTCGATGCGTTCGTCGGTGACCTCGAATCTCGCACCGGCCTCGGTGAAGGAGAGGCGATATCGCAGCGGTTGGGAGCCGCCCTCGTGGGAAACGGCGGCCTCCAGGGTGGCGGTGACAGGCTTCGTTGCTCCCTTCCAGAGCCAGTCACGAACGCCGCCGCCCTCCCGCACTGGAACCACGAGCTCCGTGGGTGCAGATCGGAGCAGACCGATGGCCTCGAGGAAGTTCGATTTCCCAGACCCGTTCGCGCCGATGAGCACGTTGAGCTGACCGAGACGGACAGGTTGCGAGTCCCCCCCAAAAGACAGGAGGTTCGTCAGCTTCAACTCTTCGAGGAGTCGCATGGCTACTTCCGCTCGAACGTCACGAGGTCGGGGCTCGCTTCGGCTGTCTGTATTCGGCTACCAACCAGCTTCGAATCATAGCTGGCTACTCCCGGTTGCGGCAAGATCAATCAATGGAGGTGCCGACGGAAGCCGGACCCGTCATCGAGGGTCCCGAGGGGAGATCATGCCGAGGGCCGCTGCACCCGGCAGGCGTGCGCCTCGCAGATCTCGAACCGCTCCGGGTCGAGCAGCCGGACCTCGTGTTCGCCGGCGAAAAACGTCGTGATCCTGACGTTGTCGAGCGGGGTTGTC
>Ga0187892_10001788_pt1 | contig 46916 bp, 41 predicted proteins | sample MA1701073metaG_FD_139345 | JGI IMG/M metagenome (GOLD analysis project Ga0187892, IMG submission 139345) | Bio-ooze microbial communities from a basaltic lava cave in the Kipuka Kanohina Cave System on the Island of Hawaii, USA - MA170107-3 metaG ...
TCCGGCGCGCGTGCGTGGGGACGGCGGCCCGGCCGCCGCGCGCCCCGCTGGCGCGCCTCTGCCTGCTCGCGCCGGCCGCGGCGGGCCCGCCGGAGCGTCTCGCCCCGGCGGCGGCGTTCGCCGCGCTCCTGCCCCACGCGTTCTGCTTCACCATCAGCGACCGGCCCTCGACGCGCCGGGTCGCCGAGCGCTACCTCGCCATCGCCGCCCGTGTCCCCGTGGACGTGGTGCCGGTGGAGTGGGGGCTCGGGGCCCTGCCGGGGCTGGCCGAGCGCCTCGCGGCGGCGCTGGCGGCCCCGACCCCCGCCGCCGGATGACCCCGTCCGGCGGTCGGCGCGCGGGCTCCTCCCCGGGGCTCGGGCCCGAGGATCGGCTCGTCCTCCTGCTCGCGCCAGGCGTGCTGGATCCCGAGCGCGCCCGGCGGGCGCGCAAGCTCCTGGATCGTCCGCTCGCCTGGCCCGGGATCCTGGTCCAGGCCCGGGCCCACGGCGTGACCCCGGGCCTCCATCGCGCCCTGACCGACCTCGGCCACCCGGGCGTGCCCCCCGAGGCCCGCGCCGCCCTCCAGGCCGCGCAGCGGACCCGCGCCGCCAAGAACCTCCTCGCCGCCCGACAGCTCGCGGCCGTCCTCGACGCCCTCGGGCGCGCGGGCATCGTCGCCATCCCGCTCAAGGGCGTGGCGCTGGCCGAGGCCCTCTACGGCGATCCGGCCGCGCGGGCGGTGTCGGACCTCGACGTCCTGGTCCCGCGGCGCGACGTCGCCCGGGCCTTCGAGGTCCTCCTCGGACGGGGGTACCAACACGGAGAGGACGTGGCCGTGGGCCCGGCAGAGATCGAGGCGCTGCTCGACAGCAACATGGAGTACAGCTTCCTGCCGCCGGAGCCGGACGGGCTGCTGCGTCTGGAGCTGCACTGGGACGTGGCCTGGCGCTGGCGCGGCGACGGCGCCGCGCTCGCCGATCTCTGGGGGGCGGCCCGGCCCGGGACCTACCGGGGGGCGCCGGCCTTCACCATGAGCCCCGAGTGGCGCGTGCTGTACCTGTGCGTCCACGCCGCGCGCCATCGCTGGGGGCGACTCAAGTGGCTGGTGGACGTCCACGAGCTGTGCCGGCGGGGCGACGTCGACTGGGGGCGGGTGGCGGAGCGGGCGGCGGCCTTCGGATGGAGCGAGGTGGTGCGCCTGACCCTCTGCGCCTGTCGGGACCTCCTGGAGAGCCCGGTGCCGCCAGCGCTGGCCGCGGGCCGCCTCCCCGGCTGGGTCCGGCTCTACCCGCGCGCCGAGGACGTCTCCGGGGGCTGGGGGGCGAGCCTGGTGCCGCTCCGCCTGCTGCCGGGCCTCGGCGACAAGGCCGGCTACCTGGGCCGTCTGGTCCTGCGCCCCACCATCGCCGACCGGCGGCTCGTCAGCCTGCCCCGTGGCCTCGGCTTCCTCTACTACCCGCTGCGGGTGGTGCGGCTCGGGGCCCGCTGGGCCCGGGGCGCCGCCTGAGCAACTTCTTAATTGACTTTTCGCGAGCCGAGGCTCCAGGATGCGTCGAGCGATGACCGGACGACGCGGGGGCGCGCGTATCGGCACGACACGGTTGCGGGCCTGGGCCCTGGCCCTGGCCCTGGCCGGCGCGTCCCTGCCCGGCTCCGCGGCGGCGCTCGACCTCAGCCAGTGGGTGCCCGGCCTGCGCGTCACCCCCTTCCTCACCCAGCGCGTGGAGTACAACTCTAACGTCTTCCAGGTGCCGACCGGCGTCCAGAGCGACGTGATCTTCTGGACCACGCCCGGCGTGGTGGGCGACTACACGTTCGGCAACTACACGCTGAGCCTCGGCTACCGCGCCGAGATCCAGAACTACCTCGAGCTGACCAGCCAGAACTTCGTCAACCACGTGGGCGCGCTGCAGTTCCTGGCCGAGTTCCCCCGGCTCACCGTGACCGTGCGCAACGACTTCATCCGGACCAACGAGCCGCCCATCTCGGAGCTGTCCGGTCCCATCGCCAGCAACACCAACGTCCTCGCCCCCGAGGCGGAGTACCGGCTGACGTCGCGCCTGTCGCTGGGCGCCAACGTGGGCTGGACGCACGTGGACTACCAGGACCCGGCGGCCGAGGTCATCGATCGCGACGAGTATCAGGTGGGCCTGACGGCGTTCTGGCGGCTGTTCACCAAGGGCGACGTGCGCGTGGACGTCGCCTACCGGCGCGCCCATTTCAAGCAGGATTCGACGCGGGACGTGGACTACTACCTCCTCACGGCCGGGCTCCGCGGCGACATCACCGACAAGATCGCCTCGACCTTCCGCATCGGGCTCCAGGTGCGGGACGCCAAGAGCGGCCAGAGCGGGTTCTCGGGCCTCGCCTTCAGCGGTGACCTCGTGTACCGCCCCCGGGCCACCACCACCATCACGTTGACGGCGCAGCGGAGCACGGTGGACTCCGCCTTCGGCGACGAGCCCTTCTACGTCACCACGGGCGGCGGCATCGCCGTCCGCCAGGAGGTGTGGCGGCGGGTCAGCGTCGAGGCCCGGATCGCCGGCGGCATCAACGAGTACCCCGGAATCGAGGTGGTGAACGGGGTGTCCGGCCGCCGCAAGGACGGCTTCCTGACGGCCGGGCTCAACGTCGAGTACCAGCCGCGGGAGTGGCTCCTCCTGGGCGTCGAGTACCGCCACAACTTCCGCCGCTCCACGTTCCAGATCTTCGAGTTCGACCAGGACCGCGTGATCGGCAAGGCCACGGTCATCTTCTAGCTCGCCCCGCCCCCCGCCGGGTTGCCGGCGGGCCCCGGCCGCTGTGCTAGAGTAGGGCTTCGGACGGTCATGCGCAGGGGATCACCTTCCGCCTCGTTGCTGCCGCTCGCGCTGGGGCTCGCGCTGCTGTGGCACACGCCTGCCCGGGGCCAGGAGGAGTACACGATCGGCCCGCGGGACGTCCTGACCGTCACGGTGTGGGGCCACGCCGACCTGTCCAAGGACTACCCGGTGAGCGAGGAGGGCTTCGTGGCCTTCCCCCTGATCGGGCGCGTCCCCGCCGCCGGCCTGTCCACCCGGAGCCTGGCCGGGCGCATCACCGAGTTGCTCGAGAAGGACTACCTGGTCAACCCCCAGGTGCTGGTCGACGTCAAGGAGTACCTGTCCAAGAAGGTCCACGTGCTGGGCGAGGCCGAGAAGCCCGGGCTCTACTACCTCACCGGGCCGACCAGCGCGCTCGAGATCCTGTCCAAGGCCGGCGGCGTGAGCAAGACGGCCGGGCGCCAGATGGTGGTGGTGCGGACCGAGCGCGCGACGGCCGGGGGCGGCTCGGGCAGCGCCATCCTGCGCATCGACCTCGGCAAGATCCAGGCCGGGGACATGAAGGAGAACATCCGCCTCGAGGACCGGGACACGGTGTTCATCCCCAAGGCCCAGGCCTTCTTCGTGCTGGGCGAGGTCCGGGCGGCGGGGACCTTCCCGCTGGAGCGCGAGACGTCGGTGTTCGAGGGTGTGACCATCGCGGGCGGGTTCAGCGACCGGGCGGCGCCGTCCGAGGTGAAGCTCCTGCGCCGGACGCCCGACGGCCGGGAGGAGACGCTGGCCCTCGATCTGTCCGGGGCCAACGCGCGGGACCGGCTCGTGCGCCTGCAGGAGGGCGACACGGTGTTCGTCCCGAAGGGCAACACGTTCTTCGTGTTCGGCGAGGTGAAGCGGCCCGGGGCCTACCAGCTGGATAAGGAGACCAACGTGCTCGAGGGCGTGACCATCGCCGGCGGGCTCACCGAGCGCGCGGCGCCGGGACGCGCCCGCGTGCTCCGCAACACGCCGGCCGGCCAGCAGGTCTTCAACGTCGACCTCGGCGACATCATCAAGCGCGGCCAGCGGGAGCGGGTCATGCTGCTCCAGGCCGGGGACGTGGTGGTGGTGCCCGAGAGTTTTTTTTAGTCGTCGAGCCCAAGATCAAGGGATTCATCCCGAAATAGTCCTATGACACCGACGCTCTCCGACGAGCCGCACGCGGGCCTGGAGGAGTACCTCCGGACCCTCGGCAAGCACCGCTGGCTGATCGCCGGCGTGTTCCTGGTGACGGTGGTGACGGTCGGCGTGTGGACGGGACTCCAGACGCCCATCTTCCAGGCCACCGCCACCGTGCTCATCGAGCCCGAGGCCCCCCGCGTCCTGAACATCCAGGAGGTCACCCCCATCGGCCCCATCGGGGGATGGGACCCGAACTACTACCCGACGCAGTACGAGATCATCCGGAGCCGCCCCGTCATCGACAAGGCGGTGGAGGCGCTGGACCTCAAGCGCCGCCTGCCCGGCCTGGCCGAGACGGGGGATCCGGCGGCGGTGGTGGGGGGCGGGCTCAGCGTGGAGCCCCGGCGCAACACCCGGCTCATCCTCATCCGCTTCGCCCATCCCGACGCCCGGCTGACCGCCGACGTGGCCAACGCCGTCGCCCAGGGCTACGTCAAGTACAACCTGGAGCTGAAGCTCAAGGGCGCCCGCGACGCGCTGGGGTGGCTCGCCCAGGAGGCGGCCACCCTCAAGGCCAAGCTCGAGCAGTCGTCGATGGCGCTGCAGAACTACCGGGTCCGGGCCGGCATCCTCGGGCTGACCGAGCAGCGGCAGATCACGGCCCAGAAGATCATGGACTTCAACAAGGCGCACCTCGAGGCCCAGGCGCAGACCCTGTCCATCGAGGCCAAGCTCAAGGAGCTGGAGAAGATCGCCAAGGACCGGCCGGGGGCCAACACGATCTTCACGGTGGCCGACAGCGCGCTCATCCAGAAGGTGAAGGCGGACCTCACCGAGCTGGAGGGCGAGCGGGCCAAGCTCCTCAAGGTCTACAAGGATCGGCATCCCGAGATCCTGAAGATCGACGCCCGCATCCAGCAGGCGACGACCAAGCTGGACGCCGAGATCCAGATTATGCTGCGGGCGGTGCAGACCGAGTACAAGGTGGCCAAGGCCCGCGAGGAGACGCTGCTCGTCAACGTCAACCGGCTGCGGGCCGAGGGGCAGGACCTCAGCCTGAAGGAGATCGAGTTCCTGAGCCTGCAGCGCGAGAACGAGTCCAACCAGCAGCTCTACGAGGCGGTGCTGAAGCGGCTCAAGGAGACGGGGCTCGCCGGCGGGCTCGAGACCAACAACGTGCGCGTGGTCGAGGACGCGGCGGTGTCGGGCGGCCCCATCTCCCCCCGCAAGACGTGGAACCTGCTGATCGCGGTGGTGGCGGGGTTGATCCTCGGGGTCAGCGCCGCCCTCGTCGCCGAGCGGCTGGACACCTCGGTGCGGACGCCCGACGACGTGGAGCGGCTGTTCGGGCTGCCGGTGATCGGGGTGATCCCGGCCTTCGGCGGGAAGCGGTAGGCGGCGCCGTGCTGCGTCGAGCCGACAAGCGCACGCCGCGCCTGATCACCGAGCACGACCCCAAGTCGCCGGCCTCCGAGGCCTACCGGGCGCTCCGGACCAACATCCAGTTCGCCGGCCTGGACCAGCCGTGCCGCACGATCGTCGTCACCTCGGCGACGGCGGGGGAGGGCAAGACGACCTCGGCCGCCAACTTCGGGGTCGTCGCGGCCCAGAGCGGGGCCCGCGTGTGCCTGATCGACTCCGACCTCCGCCGGCCCGTGCTCCACCGGCTGTTCGAGCTGGACAACGCCCGCGGCCTCACCTCGGCCCTCCTCGAGGACGTCCCGCTGGAGAAGGTGGCGCTGGCCACTCGCATCGGCAACCTGTGGCTGGTGCCGAGCGGGCCCCTGCCGCCGAACCCCTCCGAGCTGGTGGGCTCGCGCCGCATGCGCGACCACCTGGCCGCCGCCGCCGAGACGTACGACCTCGTGATCTGCGACAGCCCGCCCATCATCGCCGTGTCCGACGGCCTCGCCCTGGCCGCGCAGTGCGACGGCGTCATCCTCACGATCCGCGTCGGCGGCGTCTCGCAGCAGGTCCTCCGCCGCGCGGTGGCCCAGATCGAGGGCGTGAAGGGGAAGATCCTCGGCGTGGTGCTCAACGGCGTGGACACGCGGCGCGACGGCTACTACTATCGCTACTACCGCTACTACCAGGCCTACGCGGAGGACGGGCGCGGCCGCTGAGCCGGCGCCGCCGCCCCGCGGGACGCCCCGGTGCCCAGGGCCATCAAGGCCGTGACCCTGGACTGCTGGGGCACGCTGCTCCTGGACGGGCCCGGCAGCGACGACCGCTACCGCCGCCGCCGGCTGGCGACGGTCGGGACGCTCCTCGGCGAGGCGGGGGTGCCGGCCTCCTCCGCCGGGCTGTCCCGGGCCTACGACGAGCTGGCCCGCCGGCTGGGCCGGCTCTGGCGGGACTGCAAGGACGTGCCGGTGGGGGAGCACGTGCGCATCCTCCTGGAGAGCCTGGATGCGGGGCTGGCCGAGCGCCTGCCGCCCGAGGTGCGCGCGGCCATCGAGCGCGCGTACGCCGAGCCCGCCCTGCTGGCGCCCCCCGCCGTGGACCCCGGCGCCGCCACCGCCCTGCCCGCCCTCGCCCGCCAGGGGCTCGCCCTGGCCGTGGTGTCGAACACCGCCCACACCCCGGGGGCGGTGCTGCGCCAGGTCTTCGAGCGCGCCGGCGTGCTCGCGCCGCTCCGCGTGCTGACGTTCTCCGACGAGTGCGGCGTCCGCAAGCCCCACCCGGGGATCTTCGAGCTCACGCTGCGGCGCCTCGGCGTCGCCCCCCACGAGGCCGTGCACGTGGGCGACGACCCCGTCCTCGACGTCGAGGGCGCCATCGACGCCGGGCTGGTGGCCATCCAGGTCTCGCCCGACGGGCGGGCGACCGCCCCCGTCAAGCCGGCGGCGGTCATCACCGGGCTCGGCGAGCTGCCGGGCGCCCTCGGACGGCTCGGCGCATGAGGCCCGGGGCCGGCCCGGGAGGCGCGATCCCGTGAGCGCCCGGCTCCGCATCTACCTGATCGCCGCCGGCGTCGTCGTGCTGGTGGCCGCGGTCTACCTCTGGGCGCCGGACTTCCCGACCACGGTCGAGACCAAGCTCTACGACCTGCACTTCAAGCTGCGGGGCGTGCGAGAGGCCGGCGACCTCGTCGTGATCGCCGCCATCGACGAGAAGAGCCTGGCCGAGCTCGGGCGCTGGCCCTGGCCGCGGGCGATCCTGTCGCGCCTGGTGGACCGGCTGACCGAGGCGGGGGCGCGGGTGATCGCGGTGGACATCCTGCTGAGCGAGCCCCAGGTCTCGGGCGAGCGCCGCGCGACGGACCGGCTGGCCGGGCAGCTCGGCGCCCTCGGCCTCGGCGGCGAGTCGGCGCGCGCGCTCCGGCGCGAGCTGGACGCCATCGCCGAGGCCGCCGACCACGACGCCCAGCTCGAGGCGTCGGTCCGCCGCAGCGGGCGCGTCATCCTGCCCATCGTGTTCGACATCGACCCCGTGCCGCCGGCGCGGCCGCCCCAGCCCCAGGGGCCGCCGGTCAAGTCGGCCCTGAACACCTTCCGGCACTTCGACGACCGGGCGGCGTATCCGCCGCCCGGCGCCACCACCATGGCCGTGCCCGTCCTCCCGCTCCTCGAGGCCGCGCGCGAGCTGGGGCACGTGACCATGATCGCCGACTCGGACGGCACCACCCGGTGGGAGGCCGTGGTCTTCGAGCACCGCGGGCACTACTACCCCTCGCTGGCCGTGCAGGCCGTCCGGCTGGCGCTCGACCTCCCGCCCCAGGCCCTCGCCCTGGACTTCGGCCGGAGCCTGCGCATCGGCCCCGCCGAGGTCCGGCTGGATCCGCGGAACCGGATGCTGGTGGACTACGCCGGCCCCGGCCAGACCTTCCGCCACTACGGGGTCGCCGACATCCTGGCCGGCCGGGTGCCGGCGGGGGCCCTCGAGGGCCGCATCGTGTTCATCGGCGGCACCGCCGCCGGCATCTACGACCTGCGGGTGACGCCCATGAGCCCGATCCTGCCGGGGGTCGAGAAGCACGCCAACGTGGCGGCCAACATCATGGGCGGCCACGTGCTCACGCGGCCGGACTGGGTGGAGCTGGCGGAGCTGTCCGGCATCGTCGCCCTGCCGCTGCTGCTCGGCTGGCTCCTGCCGCGGCTCCGGCCGGTGACGGGCGTGCTGGCGGTGGCCACGGCCTGGGTCGCCCTCTTCGGGGTGGTCCACCTGGCCTTCCGGAGCGGCCTCTGGCTGCCCATCGTGTACCCGACGCTGGCGATGGGCGGCACCTTCGTCGGGATCATGGTGTTCCAGCTCCTGACCGAGGAGCGCCAGCGGCTGTGGATCAAGCGCGCGTTCCAGCGGTTCGTGAGCCCCGAGGTCGTGGAGGAGCTGGTGCAGAACCCCAAGGCGCTGGCCTTCGGCGGCGAGGTGCGCCCGCTCAGCGTGCTGTTCTCCGACATCCGCGACTTCACCACCTACACGGAGCAGCACGCCCCCCAGGAGGTCGTGCACATGCTCCGCGAGTACCTGACGTGCATGGTCGACCAGGTCCTCGCCGAGAAGGGCACGCTGGACAAGTTCATCGGCGACGCCGTCATGGCCATCTTCGGGGCGCCCCACGCCCTGCCCGACCACGCCGAGCGCGCTTGCCGGGCCGCCCTCCGCATGATGGCCGAGGTCGAGCGGCTCCAGGCCAAGTGGACGGCGGAGGGCCGGGAACCCTTCCGCATCGGCATCGGCATCAACACGGCGGAGATGGTGGTCGGCAACCTGGGCTCCGAGCAGCTCTTCGACTACACGGTGGTGGGCGACGGCGTCAACCTGGGAGCGCGGCTGGAGTCCCTGAACAAGGAGTACAAGACCGCCACCCACATCATCATCAGCGAGACCACCTACGAGGCGGCGGCCGACCGGCTCGTGGTCAAGCGGCTGGGCGAGGTGGTGGTCAAGGGCAAGACCCGCCCCGTGGTGATCTACGAGCTGTGCGGGATCGCCGGCGAGCCCCCGCTGGTCCCGAGCCTTGACACCGCGGGGGGAAACGGCCATTCTAGGTGAGCCGATGGCCGGCACCAGAGGGTCGGCCGGGGCGGCGGAGGGCGTGACCATGAGGCGAGAGCGGCGGGGGCGGGCGGCGGTGGCAATGGCGGCGGGGCTCCTGCTCCTGGCGAGCGCGGGGTCGGTCTGGGCGGCGATGGTGCCGGGCCAGGCCGAGGTCATGCGGGTCACGGGCCGGGTCGAGGCCATGATCAAGGGCCAGACCCAGTGGGTGCCCGTGACGGTTGGCATGAAGCTCGGGGCGGGCGACGACCTCCGGGCCCACAAGGCGAGCGCGGCCGAGCTGGCGCTGCCCGACGGGACCACCGTGCTGCTCGCCGAGAACAGCCGCTTCGTGGTGAACCAGCTGGACTTCGACGCCCAGAACCGGACGCGGGTGGCCCTGTTCCACCTGGTGGCGGGCAAGATGCGCGCCATCGTCTCCAAGGTCGCCACGACCCTGGTGAAGACCCGGCAGTCCAACTTCGCCATCTCCACGCCGGCGGCGGTGGCGGCGGCTCGGGGCACCGACTTCGAGGTCACCTACGACGCCGACCAGAAGGTCATGCGGGTCGCCGTGCTCCAGGAGGCGGCCGACGAGGACAGCACGCCCGAGAAGAAGAAGCTCTAGGGCGCGGGAGGGCCGACTCGTGCGCGCCCTCCGGCTCGTGTCGCCCGGGCTCGTCGTGCTCCTGGCGACCGTGTGGCTCGGCGGCGACTCCGGCGTCGCCACCGCCCAGACCACCCCTGCCGCCTCCGGCCAGATCACCAAGCTCACGGGCCGCGTCGAGGTCCTCCGCAAGGGGCAGACCCAGTGGGGCCTCACCGCGGTCGGGGCCCGGCTCGGCGAAGGGGACGAGATCCGCGCCCACGCCGGGAGCTCGGCCGAGGTGGAGCTGCCCGACGGCAGCACGCTGGTGCTCGCCGAGCACAGCCGGCTCGTGGTCAACCAGCTCGCCTTCGACACCCAGAGCAAGGCCCGCACCGCCCTCTTCCACCTGGTCGCGGGCAAGGTGCGCGCCGCCGTGGCCCAGGCCGCCATCACCCTCGTGCGCGCGCGGCAGTCCAACTTCGTGATCACCACGCCGACGGCGGTGGCCGCCGTCCGCGGCACCATCTACGAGGTGACCGAGGACGCCGCCAACCGCGTGATGCGGGTGGGCGTGATCGCCAAGCCGGTGCGCGAGGCGGAGCCGGGGCGGGTGCTGTGCGCGCCGTACGTGGAGACCCTGGACTCCGCCCTGGTGCAGGAGAACCTCGCATCCGAGGCCACCCCGTGGGGCGGCTGCGGCGCGCCGAGGCCGTTCAGCGCGTTCGGCGCGGAGTTCGCGGGGCTGGTGGGCACCGTGCGCAACCCCATCATCCCGCCGTTCGCGTCGTTCAACGACCCCGTGTCCGTCCCGAGGAACATCCCCGGTCTCACGGCGGGGCAGGGGCCGGTGATCAACACCGGCTTCTCGGGTGGCGACGGCCCGCTGTCCTCGACCGGAGCCGACACCCGGCCCGCCAGCGATCCGGCGGCCCGCCGGTAGCGCTCCGGGTCCCCCCGTTCGGGCGTCCCGCCCGCTCGCCTGCCCGCTCCACCCGCGGCCCCCCCGCCCGTGAGCCGCATCCTGGGCGCCCTGAGCTTCGGCGCCCTCGTGGCGCTGGTGGTGGGCGCGGCCCTGGTCGGCGGCGCCCACCGCGGCTGGTCGCTGGCCGTCGCGGAGCTGCTGGCCCTCGGCAGCCTCGTGCTGTGGCTCCTCGGGGGCGTCCTCGACCGGCGCCTCGAGTGGCGCGCCACCGCGCCGGACTGGCCCCTCGGTCTCCTCCTCCTGGTCGTCCTCGCCCAGCTCGCCATCGGGCCCGGGCCCGTCGCCTCGTGGGCGCTCGGCCCCGCCGCCGCGCCGGCCGGCGAGCCGCTGCCGCTGCCGGGCGGCTGGCGGGTCGGCACGGTGTCGCCCTGGCAGACCCTCAGGTCCCTCCTCCTGTTCGGGGCGTACGTCGCCGTCTACGTGGGCGTGGTCCAGGTGACCGACACGCGCCGGCGACTCGACGGGCTGGTGCGCGCGCTCCTCGTGAGCGGCGGCGCGCTCGGCTTCCTCGGGATCCTCGACTACCTCTATGGCGGCGCGTGGCTGGCCCGGGTCCGCGACCGCCCGTTCGCCGGGCGTCTGTCGGCGACCTTCGTGAACCCCGATCACTTCGCAGTCTGGCTGAACATGCTCGTCTGCCTCGGCCTCGGCCACCTCCTGTCCCGCGCGTCGCGCGGAAGCGGGGCGCGGGTGATGCGCCATCTCCTGACGTCCCGATCGGTGCGCGAGGACGCCCTCCGCCGCTACCTGCCGCTCGTGGGGCTGGCCGTCATGGCCACCGCGCTCCTGCTGACGCTGAGCCGCGGGGGCGTGGTGGCCCTGCTCGCCGGGCTGGCGACGATGCTCCTGCTGGCCGGCGCGCTCGGCTGGACCCGCTGGAGCCTGGTGGTGGTCGGCGCCCTGCTGGCCGCCGCCCTCGGCCTCGGCGCCTGGGTCGGCCTGGGCCCGCTCCTGACACGCTTTCAGCTCGACCCCTACTGGCACCGCTGGGTGCAGGCGGTGTCGAGCCTCGAGGTCCTGGGGGCATTCCCCGCCCTCGGCGTCGGGCTCGGGGCCTACCGGGACGTCTACGGAGCCTACCAGCCGGCGGAGCTCTCGCCGGGACGGGTCGTCTATCCGTACGCGCACAACGACTGGCTGCAGCTCCTGGTGGAGCTGGGCGCAGTCGGCGGCGCGCTGGTGGTCTGGGCCGTCTGGCGCACGGCCCGCGACCTGGTCGGCGGCCACCTGTTGGGCCGCGGGCGGTGCCCGGTCGGGGCGGGGGAGGACGACGGCGCCCGGCGCAGCGACCCGCTGAGCCTCGGGCTCGGACTCGGGGGCGTCGGCGCCGTGGTCTCGCTCGCGGCCCACAGCCTGTTCGACTTCGGCGCGCGCATCCCCGCCAACGGGTTCCTCGGGGCGGCGTGCCTCGGCATCGCGACGGTGGCGCTCCACACGCGGTTCTCGCCGCGCGGCGCCCGCCTCCTGAGCCGCGAGCGGTCGGTCGCGCTCGGGGGCGGGCGCGCGGGGCCCGCGCTCCTGGGGGCGGCCGTCGTCGTCGGCGCCGGGCTGCTGGTGCCGCTCCTGGTGGGCCCGCCCCTGGCCGCCCACGCGCTGCGGTCGGCCTCGGGTCCCGGCGGGCTGGCCCGCGCCGACGAGATCGTCCGCCGCTGGCCCGGGGATCCCGACGCGCTCGCGGGGCGGAGCCGGCTCCGGCTGGCTGCGGCCGAGCGGGTGTGGGCGGCGGGCCTCGCGCCCGACGGCCGGCTACTCGCCACCTGGGACGAGCGGCGGGCGGCGGCGCGGACGCTCTTGTCGGGGGCGGTCGAGGACCTGCGCCGGGCGATCCTCGTCATGCCCACCGACCCGCTGCTCTTCGAGCGCCTCGCGTGGGTCCACGTGGCCGAGGGCGCGGTCGCGCCGGCGGAGATGACGGAGCGCCGCGACCGGGCCCTGGCCGTGATGGGGAGGGCGCTCGCGCTCGCGCCGCGGAACCCGTACGTCTGGCGCTCCCTCGCCGTCCTGGCCGCCCAGGAGCCGGCCCCGCGCGTGGACGTCGCGCTCGCCGCCGGGCGCCGCGCGGTCGAGCTGGACCCCGGCGTGCTGCCGGATCTTGTCGTCCGGCTCCTGCCGCTGGCCCTGCCGGGCGCGCGCTGGCTCGCCGTGGTGCCCGAGCGGGGCCTGGAGCGCCTCGCCCTCGGCTCGGCGCTCTCACGGCTGGGCCTTCACCGGGAGGCGGCGGACGTCTACCGGGCCGCCGCCGCTACCGGTGCCGCCGGGCTCGAGCCGGTGGCGCGCTGGCTCGCGGGCCGGGCGCGCCTGCGCGCGGGCGAGCCGCGGGCGGCGATCGAAGAGGCCGAGGCGGCCCTCGCCCGCGCGGGCGACGAGCCCGAGGCGCACCGCTTGCTCGGCGAGGCGCTCGAGGCGGCCGGCGACGCCCGCGCGCTCGACGCCTACCGCCGCGCCCTCACGCTGGCCTCGGCGCGCCCGCCCGGCCCGGCCGAGCCCGTCGCCTTCGGCGTGGACGAGCCCCGGGTGCGGGAGCTGCTCCGCGCCGAGCTCGGCCCCGCGGCGGAGGCGGGGGCCGTCCGCCACCGGCGGGTGCTCGGCCGCTATCTCCTCGAGCGACGCCTGTGGGGCCCCGCCCGGCGCATCTGGGAGGAGGTGGTGGAGGAGCGGCCGCGGGACGCCGAGGCGCACGCCGCGCTCGGGCGGTGCCTGGCCGGCCTCGGCGCCCGGGGCGAGGCGCTGGAGGCGTATCGACGCGCCGTGGCGCTCGACGGCCGCGTGGCGAGCTACCGCCTGCGGCTGGCCGAGCTGCTCTGGGACACGGAGCAGTTCCACCAGGCCATCAACGAGTGGCGCGCGGTGGTGACGCGGGAACCCGGCCACCTCGAGGCCCGGCTCCGGCTCGCTGCCGCGTACCTGGCGATCGGCGAGCGGGTCGCCGCGGTCCAGGAGTACCGGCGGGTGCTGGAGATCGCCCCCGACGACCCGGTCGCGCGCCGCGCGCTCGGGATGGGCGGGCGCTCCGGCCCGTGACGGCGCGGCCCGCCGCCGGCGGATCCACGTCCCGCCCTTTCCGGCCCGCGGCCTCCTTCGACTACTATAGGAACCCGATGCTGGACGCGGTCGTCGTCGGCGCCGGTCCCGCCGGGCTCTCGTGCGCGCTCCTCCTGGCCGAGGAGGGCTTCGACGTGCTCGTGCTCGAGGAGCACGAGCAGATCGGGGCGCCCACCCACTGCACCGGCGTGGTCTCGGACGAAGTCTCCGAGCTGTTCAAGGTCGCCGAGGCCACGGTGCTGGCCAGACCCTCGCGGTGCGCCGTGGTCGGCCCCTCCGGGCGCGAGGTGCTCCTGTCGAGCAACGGCGAGGGCATCTCCGTCATCGACCGCGCGCTCTTCGACCAGGACGTGGCGGCCGCCGCCCGCCGGGCGGGGGCGGAGGTGCGGGTGGGCGTCCGCGTGCGGGGCCTCGCGGTGGACCGCCGGGGCGTCCTGGTGACGGGCGCCGACGGCCACGGCGTCGCGGCGCGCGCGTGCGTCCTCGCGTGCGGGGTCAGCTACGGCCTCGGCCGCCAGGTCGGTCTCGGGCTGCCCGCGGTCGCGCTGCACTCGGCGCAGCTCGAGGTCGACGCGGCCGGCGCCGGCGGCGGCGTGGAGCTGCACGTCGGCCGCGCGACGGCGCCGCAGGGCTTCGCCTGGGTGGTGCCGGTGTCGCGCGAGGGGGCGCCGCGGCTCAAGGTCGGGCTCATGGCCCGCGGCGACGCCGGCACCCGCCTCCAGCGCTTCCTCGACCGGCCGGACATCGCGCCCCGCCTGGCTGGCGCGCCGGCGGCGCCGTGGCGCCGGCTCCTGCCGCTCGGGCCCGTGCCGCGGACGTATGCGGCGCGCGTGCTGGCCGTCGGCGACGCGGCCGGCCTCACCAAGCCCACGACGGGAGGCGGCATCTTCTACGGTCTCCTGTCGGGCGCCCTCGCGGCCGAGACCCTGGCCGAGGCGCTGCGGCGCGACCGGCTCTCCGCCGACGCGCTCGCCGCCTACGAGCGGGGCTGGCGCGCGCGGCTCGGGTCCCACCTCGCGCTGTCGAGCTACGTGCGACGCCTGCTCGTCACGCTGGACGACGCCGGGCTCGAGGCGCTGCTGGAGGCGGTGGGCTCCGACGACGTCCAGGAGGTGATCCGGCGCACCGCCCGCTTCAACTGGCACGGGGGCTTGATCCGCTCGGTGCTGGCCCAGCGGGGGATCAAGCGCGTCCTGCTGCGCTCGCTGTTCCGGTAGGCGGCGGTCCCGGGCGACGGATCAGAGGCGGCGGAGGCCGGCGCGAATCGCGGCCAGGAGCTGCGAGAGCCCGGCCGCGAGGTTGCCGGAGAGGTGCAGCCGGGCCACCCGCCGTCCCCGCTCCGCCAGCGCGGCGAAGTCCCCCAGCGCCTGCGCGGCCTTGAGGGTGGAGAAGCCGTAGGGCGCGCCGGGGATGGCCAGGTCGAAGGCGTCCTCGGCGGTCAGCAGGAGGAAGACCCCCGCCGGGCGACCGCCCTTGTGCAGCTGGCCCGTCGAGTGCAGGTAGCGGGGCCCGATGCCCAGGGTCGTCGCGACGCGCAGCCGGTCCCGCAGGAAGAGCCGGAGCGCCTGAAGCCGCGCCATCACCTCCGCGGTGGGCGGCACGTAGGCCAGGAGCGCGAGGTAGTCGCCCGCGCGCGCCTGAGCGAGATGGGCCGAGAGCCCCGCGGCCAGCGAGGCGGGCCGGGAGCCGCCGGCCCACAGCGCGATGCCGTCCTCCTCGACGTCCGGCGGCGGGTCGGGCAGCCGGCGCGAGCGCCGCCAGCCGTCCAGGAGGTCGGCCGCGCGCTGCTTGGCCTCGTCCACGTCCGGCTCGTCGAAGGGGTTGACCCCCATCACGCCGCCGGCCGCCGCCGCCGCCAGCTCCCAGCGGAAGAACTCGCCGCCCAGGTCGAGGCGGTCGCGCAGCCCGACGCGGATCACGGGGTGGCCGGCCTGCGCGACGGCGTCCAGCGCGGCGTCGTGGGTCCGGTCACCGGGCAGCGTCAGGGCCACGAACGCGCGGTCGCCGCCGTACACGGCCGCTGCCCCCAGGGGCTCGTCCACCACCGGCACCACCCCCCGGCCGTCCTTGCCGAGGGACTCGGCCAGGAGCTGCTCGATCCACGGTCCCAGCGCGCGGATCTCCTCGGAGAGCACGAGCGTGACCTTGTCGCGGCCCGACCGCGCGAGGCCGGCCAGGGCCGCCCCGAGCTCCACCCCCGGGTTGCCGCGCGTCCCGCTGTTGCCGCAGGCGTCCACCATCGCGTGGCCGCGCTCGGTCAGCGCGCGCACGTCGGCGCCGGTGAGCGCGGCCGGCACCAGCCCGAAGGCCGACAGCGCCGAGTAGCGGCCGCCGATGGACGGGATGCCCGGGAACACGCGGCGAAAGCCCCCCTCCGTGGCCAGGCCTTCGAGCGGCGAGCCCGGGTCCGTGATCGCGACGAAGTGCATGCCGGGGGCCGGCGGTCCCTCGGCGTCCACCCGGCGCCGGAAGTAGGCGTAGGCGGCCAGCGTCTCCTCGCTCGCCCCCGACTTCGAGGCCACCACGAAGAGCGTGCGCGCCATGTTGACGCGGTCCTGGACCCCCTTGACCTCCGCGGGGTCGGTGGAGTCGAGCACCAGGAGATCCGGGTAGCCCATCCGGGAGCCGAAGGTGAGGGCGAGGGTCTCGGCGGCCAGGGACGAGCCCCCCATGCCGAGCACCACCACCCGCGAGAACTGCAACCGCCGCACCTCGTCGGCAAACGCCCGCAGGTCCTCGACGTGGCCGCGCATCACCGTCGGGGCCGTGAGCCACCCGAGGCGGTCCCGGATGGCGGCCGGGTCGCCGCGCCAGAGGCTCGCGTCCTTGATCCACAGCCGATCGAGGAAGTCCTGCGACTCGAGCACGCGCAGCGTCTCCTCGACCGGGGCCAGGCCCAGCGCCGCGCCCTCGATCCGCGGATGCCAGGACTCGGCCGCCCGCGCCCCCACGCGCGCCGGCTCCGGCTCGGCGACGGCGGCCGGCGCGGTCGCCACCGCGGCGGCGGCGGGCGTCGCCGGGACGGGGGCGGTGCCGCGGCCGGCGGGCGCCCGCGCGGGCGGCTCCCGCCCGGCGTCGGCCGACCGGGGCTCGCCGGCGGGGCCGAGCGCCTCCAGCTCGCCGATCTTGGCCACGCGGCGCGCCCCCGCCTGATCGCCCGAGAACTCGGCGGACAGCCACGCGCGGGCGATGTCCACGGCCGAGCGGGCGTCGAGCCGGGCCGACAGGCACAGCACGTTGGCGTCGTCCTGCTCGCGGCTCTCGCGCGCGGTGGCCAGGTCCGGACAGAAGGCGGCCCGGATGCCCCGCAGCTTGTTCGCGGCCGCGGCCGCCCCCGACCCGCTGCGCGAGACCAGCACGCCGGCCTCGGCGAAGCCCCGCTGGACGGCCTGACCCACCGCGCGCGCGTAGTCCGGGTAGTCCACGGGCTCCGGGCCGAAGGTGCCGAGGTCGAGCACCCCGTGCCCCTCGGCCTCCAGGGCCGGGATCAGGGTGCCCTTGTGAGGCAGGCCCACCTCGTCGCAACCGATGGCGATGCGCATGGCGAGACGGCGATCCTCGCTCATTGTCGCAGCCCCGGGGGATCTCCCACAAACTTGGCGTAGAGCGCCTGCTGGCGCTCGCCGACCGCCCGGTAGCGCCGGTGACGCACAGCGTCCGGGTCATAGGTGGGCCCGTCGGCCAAGGGCGGGGGCGCGGGCGCGCCCAGGGCGGCCAGCGCCCGGAGCGCGGCGCCCCGGCTCGACGCCTGGCGGGCGCGGGACAGGGTCACGGGGACGCCGAGGGCGTCGGCCACGATGCTCGCCCACGCCGGCGAGCGGTGGAGCGCGCCGCCCGACGCGATGACACGGTGGCCGCCGGCGGCCAGCGGCGCGAGGCGCTGGTGGACGAGGGCCAGCCGGCAGGCCACCCCTTCCATCAGGGCCCGCAGCACCTGCACCGCGGTGGTGGCCAGCGTCAGGCCGGTGAGAGCGGCGCGCGCGTCGCCGCGCCAGCCCGGGGCGCGCTCGCCGGCGAAGAAGGGCAGCGCGTCGAGCCCGTGGGCGGCCGCCGGCACCGCCGCCACCGCCCGCTCCAGCGCGGCGTCGTTGGCCGGGAGCGCCAGGTGCTCGCGGCACCACGCGACGACGTTGCCGCCCTCGTTGAGCGCGCCGCCCACGAGGCTCCGCGCGGCGTCCACGCGGTAGTGCCAGAGGCCGGACGGCGGCGGCGCGGCCGTGGCCGGGAGCGCGAGACGGAGGGCGGAGGAGGTGCCGACGTTCAGGGCGATCCGCTCGGGCCCACCGCAGTCCGAGCCGAGGCTCCCGCAGGCCCCGTCGCCCCACGCGGGGAACCACGGGACGCGCGCCAGCGACGGCCAGCGACGGGCGAAGGCGGGGACGAGGCCCTCGGCCGGCGCGTCGCCGATGGACACGAGCCGCCCCGGCTCGAGCCGGCAGGCCTCCAGCAGCTCCCCGTCCCAGCCTCCCGACCGGTGCTCGAAGAGCCCGGTGCCCGAGGCCATGGACGGGCTCTGCCGCCAGACGCCCGTGAGGCGCCACAGGAGGTATTCCGCGAAGCCCGCGAAGCGCGCGGCGCGGCGCCAGATCTCCGGATCCCGGGCGGCGAGCCAGCGGAGCTTGGCCGGGAAGAAGATGGCGTGCAGCGGGGCGCCGGTGCGCCCGTGGACGGCGGCGCCGTCCAGCCGCTCGGCCAGCTCGCGCGCCGCCCCGTCGCTCCGGGTGTCCGCCCACGTGATGACCGGTGTGAGCGGGCGCCCGTCGGCGTCGACGGCCACGAGGCTGTGCCAGAACACGGACAGGCCCACCGCGCGGACCTCCGGCGCCCGCCGGCCGGCGCCGGCCAGGCAGGCGTCGACGGCGCCCGCGACGGCCTCCACGAGGGCGTCCGGGTCCAGCTCGGCGGCGCCGTCCGGACCCAGGCGAGGCGCGTAGGCGACCAGGCCCTCGGCGCCGTCGAGCGGGTCCGCGCTCGCGTCGAAGCAGAGCGCGCGCGCGCCGCTCGTCCCCACGTCCAGCGCCAGCACCAGCATCCGCGCTATCATCGGCGAGGACGGCGCCGGGGCCAAGCCCGGGCCGGGAGAGGCCATGAGCGAGCCGACGGCGACGGGCCAGGCGGAGGGCGCGGGCGAGTGGGAGCTGCTCACGCTGCGGGGTCTCGCGGTGACGGACGAGCGCGCGGAGGAGTTCCGCGGCACGCTGGTGATCCACCGGGTCGGCAGCGCCGAGCCGGTGGAGGACGTCCGGGTGCGCGTCAAGCGCTCGGTCGTGGAGGAGCTCGCGGGCCAGCTGGCCCGGCTCCTGGCCCGCTCGACCTCGTACCGCCCTCCCTCGTAGGCGCGGGTCCGCGCCCTAGCGCGAGAGCGACAGGAGCGCGAGCGCGCCCACGAGGAGCGCGGCGCCCACGAAGCCGGCCGGGCCCAGCCGCTCGCCGAACAGGAGGACGCCGAGGCCGGAGGCCGTGAGCGGCTCGAGCAGGCTGACGATGCCGGCCGCGGTGGCCGGCACGCGCCGGAGCCCGACCGTGAAGAGCGCGTAGGCGATGGCCGTGGGCCCCACGCCCAGGTAGATGAGCAGGGGCCAGCCCTCGGCGAGCACGCCCGGGGCGGGCGCCGCCTCCACCAGGAGCGCCGGCGTCAGCAGGAGCGCGCCCACGGCGAACGTCACCGCCGCCACGAGGAGCGGCGGCCGCCGATCGAGCAACCGCTTGGCGGCCACCGCGTACACGGCGTAAGATAGGCCCGCCCCCAGCGCGAGCGCGGCCCCGGCCGCCAAGCCTCCCGACGCGTGGGACAGGTCGCGGGTGCCCGCCACCAGGAGACCGGTGCCGAGGACGGCCATCACGAGACAGGCCCCGAGCCGTCCCGCGAGCGGCTCGCCCAGGACCACGGCGGCGATGAGGGCGATGAACAGCGGCGCCGAGCAGATGGCGAGGAGCGCGGTCACCGCGATCCCCGTCAGGGTGACGGCCCAGAAGAAGCAGAGCTGATAGGCCGCCATGGCGGCGCCGAGCCCGAGCGCGAGGGCGCTGTCGCGCCGGGGCCAGGGCGGGGCGTCCGGGCGCCCGTGGCGCCAGAGGGCGACCGCGACGAGGCAAGGCGCCGCCACCGCCAGGCGCGCCCAGCCCACGAAGAGCGGACCGATGTCGCCCAGGCCGGCCAGCGTCGCCATGGTGGCGCCCGTCGTGCCCCAGGAGACGGCGGCGACGGCGACGAGGACGAGGCCCAGGCCCATGACCGGCCCAGTATACGTAGGGAGGAACGGATGACCCGAGTGGGCTTCATCGGTGTGGGGACCATGGGCCGGCCCATGGCCAAGAACCTCGCGGCCAAGGGCTTCGTCGTGACCGCCTACGACACCAGCGCCGCCGCGCTCCGGGCCGCCGCCGAGAGCGGGATCGCCAGCGCGGCCTCCGCGGCGGAGGCGGTGACGCGGGCGGACCTCGTGGTCACGATGCTGCCCTCCTCGCCCCAGGTCGAGGCCGTCTACACCGGCGACGGGGGCGTCATCGCCGCCGCGCGCCCCGGCACCCTGTGCGTGGACATGTCGACGATCGATCCCGCCGTGTGCCGCCGGGTGGCGCGAGGGGCGGCCGAGCGCGGGCTGCGCTTCCTGGACGCGCCCGTCTCCGGGGGCGTCCCGCGGGCGGTGGACGGGACGCTGGCGATCATGGTGGGCGGGACGGCCGAGGACGTGGAGGCGGCGCGCCCGGCGCTCCAGGCCATGGGCGCCAACGTCGTCCACGTGGGGCCGGTGGGCAGCGGCCAGGTCGTGAAGCTCTGCAACAACCTCATCGCCGGCGTGGCCGCCGTCGCCGTGAGCGAGGCCTTCCGGATCGCCGAGGGATTCGGCGTCGATCCGCGCGTCGTCACCGACGTGGTGTCCAAGTCCTCCGGCCACACCTGGGTCATGGAGCACATGCACCCGGTGCCGGGGCTGGTGCCGCGCGCGGCGGCGAGCCAGGAGTACCGGGCGGGCTTCATGACCGATCTCATGTGCAAGGACCTGGGCCTGGCCGTGGACGCGGCGCGCGGTCTCCGCCTGCCCGTCTTCGTGGCCGGGGTGGCGCAGCAGGTCTACCGCCTGGCCTCCGCCCAGGGCCTCGGCAAGAAGGATTTCACCAGCGTGTACACGCTGCTGGGACCGTCGGACCCGACCGCGCCGGTCTGACCCCGGGGCCGGGCCGCGCCCCGTCGCCGTCCATGAACCGTCGTCGCACGCTGCTGCTCGCCGTCATCGTCGTCGTCGCCCTCGGCGTCGTGCTGGCCGTGGTGTCGGTCTTCGTGCTGCCGGAGATGACGCGGCGCCTGGCCGCCGATCAGCTCTCCCAGCTCCTGGGCCGCGCCACCACCATCGAGCGCGTCGAGCTGAACCTGCTCACCCGGCGGTTCGCCGTCGTCGGCCTGCGGGTGGCCGAGGCGACGGGGCCCGACGCCTTCCTCACCGTGGACCGGATCGACGGCGTGCTGCGCCTGCTGGCCCTCGCCCGGTTCGACGTGCGCCTGGCCGAGCTCGCCGTGCGGGCGCCGCGGGCGCGCCTGGTCCGCACGGGGCCCGGGGAGTTCAACGTGTCCGACCTCCTCGGGCTCTTCGGCAAGGCCGACCCGGCCCAGCCGCCCGGGCGGTGGACGCTCACGCTCGACCGGGTCGCCCTCACGGACGGGGCGATGAGCGTCCAGGACCAGGCCGTGGCGCCGCCGGCCGACTGGTCGATCCAGACGCTCGAGCTCACCGGGCACGGCATCACCACCAGCGCCGGCCGGGAGCCCGGCTCGCTCCGCCTCCGCGCGGCGCTCGGGCAGATGCGGGTGGCGGTGGTGGAGGACGTAGTCAAGCTCGCCCCCGTCCTGCTGGTGGGCCGCGTCACCGTCACCGGCGTCGACCTCGCCCGGCTGCGACCCTACGCCCCCCCCGACGCGCCCGCCGTGCCCGAGCGGGGCCGCGTCGACGTCGCCGTCAGCATGGTGTGGAAGCGCGAGCCGGGACAGGTCGCCACCGCCTACCTCAACGGGGACGTCACGGTGGACGACCTAGCCGTGACGCAGCCGGGGGCCGACGCCCCCTTCCTGCTCGTGCGCCGGGCGGAGGCCCGCATCGCGCGCGCCGACCTCATCGGGCGCAGCGCGACGCTCGCCGCGGTGGAGGTGGACGGGCTCCGGGGCCGCGCCCGGCGCGACCGGCTCGGCCGGCTCGACCTGCTGCTCCCACCCGAGGCCCGCCGCCTCGGCGCCGAGGCCGTGGAGACGCTGGCCACGGCCGCCCCGCCCGAGCCGGAGGTCGCCGCGGAGACCGACACCACGGCCTGGCGGGTGCGCGTCGAGCGGCTGGCCGTGCGCCGGGCGGCCCTGGCCGTCGGGGACGAGGCGGTCGTCCCGCCCCGCCGGTGGGAGGTCGAGGACCTGTTCGTGGAGGGGCGGGGGCTGTCGACGGTGGCGGGGGACCCGCCGGCGACGGCGACCGTGCGCGCCGCCGTGCGCACCACGCCCCTCGGCGGGCGCCCGGCGTCGCTCGGCCGCGCGCGCCTCGTGCTCGACCTCTCGCTGGAGCGTCCGGCGGCGCGGCCGGACGCGCCCATCCTCGGCGGCGACTTCCTGGTCACTGGGCTCGCGTGGGGCGGGCCCGACGAGCGGGGGCCGGCCGCGTCGCTGGACCGGCTCGCCCTCAAGGTCACGCGCGCCGACGTCGGGACGCGCGAGGTCGCGCTGGCCGACGTGCGCGTCGACGGCCTCGACCTGCGGGCGACCCGTGCCGCGGACGGGACCGTGGACCTCGTGACCGCGCTCGAGCGGGCGCTGGTGCCCGCCGCCCCCGCCGCCGCCCGCGCCGCGCCGCCCGGCCCGCCGCCGGCCGCGCCGCGTCCCTGGCGGACCCGGCTCGACCGGATGAAGGTCGCCGGGGCCCGCGTCGGGCTGACGGACCGGCTCGAAGGCCCGGCGCGGGAGTGGCGCATCGACGAGGTCACGCTCGAGGCCTCCGGGCTCTCCTCCGACCCGGCCGACGCGCCGGGCACGGCGGCGCTCCGGGCCCGCGTCGCGGCGCCGGGCGCCGGCGCCCCCCTGACGATGTCGGTGACCGCCGACCGGCTGCGGCTCCTGCCCATCGAGGCCTCGGCCCACGCCGTCCTCGAGGGCGTCGACCTCCGGACCGTCGCCCTCTTCCTGCCGCCCGACGTCCCGCTCGCCCCGCGGGGCGGGCGGCTGGGCGTCGACCTGCGCCTGGTGCTGGAGGAGGACGCCGCGCGAGCGCGGCGGGCCGAGGTGACCGGACAGGTCCAGCTCCGCGACGTGGTGGTCGCCGCCGCCGGCGCCGCGGCGCCGCTCCTGTCCCTGCCGCGCCTGGACCTGGCCCTGCGCCAGGCCGACCTGCTCAAGGGGACGGTGGCCCTGGACCGCGTCGAGGTCGGGGGGCTCGTGACGCGGGCGACGCGCGACGCCGAGGGGAACGTGGACGTGCTCACGCTGGTCCGCGACCCCGCGCGACCGAAGCCCGCGCCCGCGCGGCCGGCCGCCCCCCGAGGCCCCCCCGCCGCGGCGCCGCCGGCCGGTCGGCCCCTCGTGGCCGCCCTCCAGCGGGCGATGGAGCGGCCGTGGCGGCTGACCCTGGAGCAGCTCGCCCTGGACGCCGGCCGGGCCGAGTGGGCGGACGGCGCCCTGTCGCCGACGCTCCACCTCGCCCTCACTGACCTCACGCTCCGGGCCCAGCGGCTGGCGTGGCCGATGGCGCGACCGGCGACGTTCGCGCTGTCCACGAGCATGCCCGGGGGCGGCCGCACCGAGGTCAGCGGGACCGCCCAGCTCGAGCCGCTCGACGTGCAGATCACGATGTCGACGCGGGGGGCGCCCATCGAGCCCTACCAGGCCTACTTCCCGTTCCCCGCCCGCTTCTCGGGCTCGTTCGGCGGCGACAGCGTCAGCGAGGTGCAGCGCGGGCCCGACGGCGCCCTGGTCCTGGCCTCCCGGGGCTCCGCGTGGGGCGAAGCGCTGGAGGTGCGGGCGCCCGGCGCCGAGGCCCCGGCCGCCCGCGTGGACCGGCTCGACATCAAGGGCATCGACTTCTCGTGGCCGAACTACGCCCTCGTGGACCGCATCGCCTTCGTCAACCCCCGCGCCACCATCGAGCGCGCTCCCGACGGGACCATCAACCTCCGGACGCTCTTCGAGCCGCCGGGCCGGGAGCCGACGCCGGCCCCGGCCGCCCCCGCCCCGGCCGCCGCCGGCCAGGTGGTCCGCCCGGCGGAGGCCGGCGAGACCACGCCCGGCCGCCCCGAGCGCCGGGAGGGGTCGCTGCTGGAGACCATCGGCCTCGACTTCGAGGCCGTCGCGCTCGAGAACGGCCACCTGCGCTTCCTCGACCGCACCACGACCCCGGCCCTGTCCCAGGAGGTGAGCGCGCTCGACCTCGTGGTCCGGGGCCTGTCCAACGTCATGGGGCGCCGCCGGACCACGCTCACGGCGCGGGCGCGGGTGGAGGGGGAGGGGAGCCTGGACTTGCGGGGCGAGCTGTCGGGGATCGGGGAAACGCTCGCCGCCGACCTCGTGGGCGAGCTCACCGACTACCCGCTGGCGAGCGTCAACCCCTACGCGCACCGCGCCACCGGGTGGGTCGTCGAGCGCGGCGACCTCCGGGCGCGCGTCCACTACCGCATCCAGGGCGACCAGCTCCTGGCCGACCACGACCTGCTCTTCCGCCAGCTCGAGGTGGAGCAGGCGCGGGAGGACGACACGGTGGAGCGCCGCCTCGGCCTGCCCCTCGGCCTCATCGTGGCCCTCCTGAAGGACACGCGCGGCGAGATCGACTTCACCGTGCCCCTGAAGGGGTCGCTCGCCGAGCGCCGGATCGACTGGACCGAGGCCATCTGGTCCGGGATCAAGCAGGCGCTCGTCAAGCTGATCATCGGCCCCTTCCGCTCCATCGGGCGCGCCCTGACCGGCGAGGCGGGCGAGACGATCGAGACCCTGCGCGTGGACCCGGTGACGTTCGCGGCCGGCAGCGCCGTCATCGCGCCGGCCATGGAGACGCAGCTCACGCGCGTCGCCGACTTCCTGCGCCGGGCGCCCTACGTGAAGCTCGCGCTCACGCCGGTCGTGACCGCCGTCGACGTCGAGAGCCTCACGACGCAGGAGGTGGTGGCCCGCGTCCAGGCCTTCCAGCGCGAGCGCGGCATCGACGCGTTTCCCGACGCCGTGCGCGCCTACGCGGCGAGCCGGGGCCTGGCCGGCCCCCCGCCGCCGGGGCTCGAGGAGCAGCTGGCGCGGCTGCGCCGGGCCGAGCCCGAGCCCACCGCCAAGGTGGAGGCGCTCGGCGAGCGGCGGCTCCAGGCGACCCGGGAGCGCCTCGAGCGCGCCGAGGGCATCCCGCCCGATCGCCTGACGCCGGCCGGCCGCGAGACGCGCCGCGACTCGCGGGAGGCCGGCCGCGTGGAGTTCGCCATCGCCGCGAAGTGAGGAGCCGCCCGCCGCGTGCGCGCGGCGGGCCTTTGCTATAATACGCGCCGGTGTCCGGCCCCACCCGAGGAGGCGCATCGTGGCTCACTACGTCATGCTCAGCTCGTTGAGCGAGTCCGGCCGCAAGGTGCTGCACGAGCGGCCGGGCTGGATCCGGAAGGTGAACCGCGAGCTGGAAGCGCGGGGAGTCAAGGTCCGCGCCCAGTACGCGGTGCTGGGGCCCTACGACTTCGTCACGGTGCTGGAGGCGCCCGACAACGAGACCGTGTCGTCCATCTCCATCGAGATGGGCGCCCGCGGGTCGGTCAACATGATGACGCTGCCCGCGATCCCCCTCGACGACTTCATCAGCCGGCTCCGCGAGCGCCAGTCGCCGCGGGCCAGCCGGAGAAAGAAGCGCCGGTGACCGTGAACGTCCTCGTGTTCCACCCCGACCGGTGCACCGGCTGCCTCCGGTGCGAGCTGTACTGCTCCTACATGCAGACGGGCGCCTTCCAGCCGGCCAAGTCCGTGATCCGCGTCGCGCCCATGGAGGGCTACACCTCCTACGCGCCCTACACGTGCACCCAGTGCGCGGAGGGGTGGTGCATGACGGCGTGCCCGGTGGGCGCCATCCACATCAACGCGGCGTCGGCCAAGGACGTGATCGACGACCGGTGCGTGGGCTGCAAGCTGTGCACGATCGCCTGCCCCTACGGCACCATGTTCTACGACGCCGACAGCCAGAAGGCCTACAAGTGCGACCTGTGCGGCGGCCGGCCGGCCTGCGCGGAGGCCTGCCCCACCCAGGCCATCGTCTTCGAGGCGGCCACCACCGCCGACTGGGTCGGCGACTTCGCCGCCGACCGCACGGCCCGCGTCCTCGCCCAGGGGGCGGCGTGATGGCGGCGCGCCACCTGATCGTCGGCGGCGGCACGGCGGGCATCAACGCCATCCGCACGATCCGCGAGGAGGACGGCGGGGCGTCGGAGATCACGCTGGTGTCGGCCGAGCGGCCCTACTCCCGCATGGTGCTGCCGTACTACCTCGGCAAGCAGATCGCCGAGTCCCACGTCTACACGGCCACCCCGGCCTCGCTGGCGGCCTGGAAGGTCAAGGCCCTCCTCGGGCGGCGCGCCGCCCGGCTGGACGCCGCCGCCGCCACCCTCACGCTCGACGACGGCGCCAACGTGCCCTACGACGACTGCCTGATCGCCACCGGGTCCCGGGCCGTCAAGCCCGCCATCCCCGGGGCCGATGGGCCGGGCGTGCACTGCTTCTGGACCCTCGAGGAGGCGCAGCGCGTGGTGGCCGGCGTCACCCCCGGGAGCCGGGTGGTCATGGTGGGCGCGGGCTTCATCGCCTTCACGATCCTGAACGCCATCCTCGCCCGCGAGGCCAAGCTCACGATCCTGGAGATCGCCCCGCGCATCCTCCCCCGCATGGTGGACGCCGAGTGCGCGGGCCTGGTGAGCCGCTGGCTCACGCGCCACGGCGTCACGCTGAGGCCCGGCGTGACGGTGACGCGCATCGAGGAGGCGCGGGGCAAGCGCCGGCTGCACCTCAAGGGGGGCGAGCCGGTGACGGCCGACGTCGTGATCATGGCCACCGGCATCCGGCCCAACCTCGAGTGGCTCGAGGGGTCGGGCCTCGAGCTGAGCGGCGAGCCCGGCGGGGGCGTCCTGGTGGACGACCACCTCCGGAGCAGCGTGCGCACGGTCTACGCGGCGGGCGACGTGGCCCGCGGCCGGAACGTGGTGAGCGGCGCCCACGAGGTGCACGCCATCGAGCCCACCGCCCAGGAGCACGGCCGCGTCGTGGGCGCCAACATGGCGGGGCGGGACGTCGCGTATCCCGGCAGCCTCGTCATGAACATCGTCGAGGTCTGCCATCTCGACGTGGCCTCCTTCGGCCAGTGGGAGGACGAGGGGGCCGAGGTCTTCTCGGCGGTCCGGCCCGAGCGGTCCCAGTACCGGAAGCTCCTGTTCCGGGGCGGGCGGCTGACGGGGGCCATCATCGGCGGGCCGTCCAACGACATGTGGACCACGAACGACGTGGGCATGCTCAAGGGGCTCGTGTACGCGGGGGTGGACCTCTCCGCCTGGAAGGCCCACCTCGCGCGCCACCCCTTCGACATCAAGCCCGCTTTCCTGGCGACGCGGACGGTCACGAGCCTCCTGCCCCGGACCATCCTGGGCCGGCCGTCCCACTCTCCCGAACTGCCCACATCGGTGGTGGTCACATGAGCCCGACTAGGACGCGGACGCGAACGGCCGCCCGGCCCCGCCGGGCGGCGGCGGGACCACCGCCGGGCGGCTACGCCGGCAAGATCCTGCGGGTGAACCTGACGACGGGCAAGACGTGGGCCGAGCCCTGGGGCGCCGAGCGCATGCGCGAGGAGCTCGGCGGGGCCGGCCTCGGGGCCCGGATCCTCTACGAGGAGGTGGGGCCGAAGGCCCACTGGGACCATCCCGAGAACCGCCTCGTGCTGGCCACCGGCCCCCTGGCCGGGCTGCCCGTGTGGGGCACGGGGGGGCTCACGGTGGTGACCCGCGGCGCCCTCACCGACGGCGCCACCACCACCCAGGCCAACGGCTTCTTCGGCGCCGCGCTCAAGTACTCGGGCTGGGACGCCATCGTGGTGCAGGGGCAGGCGCGGGACTGGGTGTATCTCTACATCAACGACGACGTGGTCGAGCTGCGCGACGCCCGGGGCCTCAAGGGCAAGGACACGTGGGAGACGCAGCAGGCGCTGGAGGCCGAGCACGGCCTGTCGGGGCACCGCATGTCGGTCTACGCCATCGGGCCGGCCGGCGAGAACCGCGTGCGCTTCGCCGCCATCCACGGCGACTACGGGCACGTGGCCTCCAAGAACGGCTGCGGCGCCGTCATGGGCGCCAAGCGCCTCAAGGCGGTGTGCATCGTGCGGGGGACGAAGGCGCTGGCCGCCCACGACGCCCGCGGCGTGATCCAGGCCGCCGAGGACATCGCCCACGACCTGAAGACCGACCCGTCGGCGGCCACGCTCTACCGGTGGGGCACGCTGCCGGGGGTAGCCAACCTCTACAAGCTGGGCGCCCTGCCCATCAAGAACTACAGCACGAGCGTCACCAGCGTGGACATGGCCGACTGGGACCCGGTCAAGCTGCGCAACGGCTTCGACCACCGCGGGCACCAGTGCAACGCCTGCGGCATGCACCACTGCCACATCCAGGTGGGCACCGGGCGCTACGCGGGCGAGCTCCTGGACGAGCCGGAGTACGAGGGCTGGTCGGGGGCGGGCTGGACCATCGGGCTCACCGACAAGGCGGCCATCTCCTGGCTCAACACGCGGCTGGACCGCGCCTGCGTGGACGTCAACGAGTTCGGCTGGATCTGCGGCTGGGTCATGGAGTGCCTCGAGAAGGGGTACCTGACCGAGCAGCAGGTGGGCTTCCGGCTCACCTGGGGCGACGTGGACGGCGCCTACCGGCTGCTCCAGATGATCAGCCACCGGGAGGGCTTCGGCGACGTCCTCGCCGAGGGGCAGAAGCGGGCGGCCGAGCGGGTGGGCGGCCAGGCCCAGGCCTCGGCCGTCTACACCATGAAGGGCACGAGCCCGCGCGGGCACGACCATCGCGCGCGCTGGGAGGAGATGCTCGACACCTGCACCGGCTCCTGCGGCACGCTGGAGAGCGGCGTGCCGGTGCACGTGACGGAGCTCGGACTGCCGGCCCGGATCAACCCGTTCGACGGCGAGCAGGTGGCGACCCTGGTGGCGGGCATCCTCGGCCGGCGGCACTTCGAGGACTCCCTCGGGGGGTGCATCTTCACGTTCCGGACCCGCATGGAGAACCTGGCGCGGGCGCTCTCGGCGGCCACGGGCTGGACGTACACGGTGGACGAGGGCATTCGCTTCGGACGCCGGACGGCCGCCATCCTGCGGGCTTTCAACCTGCGGGCCGGCATCGGCCCCGAGCTCGAGTACCCGTCCGAGCGCTACGGCTCGCAGCCCGTCGACGGCCCGGCCAAGGACCACTCGGTGATGGCCCAGTGGGAGAAGATGCTGGACGTCTGGTACGCCAAGGTGGGCTACGACAGGAAGAGCGGCAAGCCCAGGGCGGACACGCTCAAGGCGCTCGGTCTCGACGACGTCGCCCGCGACCTCTGGGGCAAGGGGCGGAGGTGAGCGGGCCGGCAACCGCCCCCGCCACCGTGGAGGTCACCACCTGGGTGACCAAGCTCGTCGGCGGCGACGGCGGCGGCGCGCGGTTGTTCGAGGAGCCGGTGGGGCCCGGGGACACGGTGGCCGACGTGCTGCGCCGGGTCTCGGCCCGATTCCCCGAGCTGGACCGCGCCCTCTGGCAGCCCGGCCGCCAGACGCTGGCCGAGCACATCGAGGTGCTCGTCAACGACGCCGTCCTCGGCGTGAGCCACGAGCTGTCGAGCCCGCTCCGGGCGGGAGACCGCGTCACGCTCCTCGGGCAGTACATGGGCGGCTGACCCCGGCCCGACCAGAGGGCCCGACCGGATCAGGACGAGCCCGGTCGGGCCGTCGCCTCCCGCACGAGATACCGCTCCCCGGCCAGCACGAGCGCCGCCTCGCCGCCTCCGGCGTCCACCAGGTAGGAGCCGAGCTGCGCCAGCGCGACCCGCCCGAACCGGCCGCGGTGGGCGCCCTTGCGGACGAGGCACCGGAGCCGCCCACCGTCGCTCTCCAGCGTTCGCGGGTCCAGCCGCTCGACGTGGCCGCCGGCCAGGACGAGGTCGAGCCCCTGGACCGCGCCCTCGTGGACGACCGGCCGCACGCGCTGGACCACGAACGGCGTCTCGTCGGCCTCGAACCAGTTGCGCTCCCCCTGGCAGAGGACCATCCAGCTGCCCTCGGCGGTGCGGGTCATGGCCAGGAGGAAGAAGCGCAGCGTGGCCGGGTCGACGACCTCCGAGCCGTCGTGGAAGACGCGGCCCTCGCCGTCCACCCGGTAGCGGTACTCGCGCTCCCGTGCCATGATCGTGGCCTATTCCAAGCTTCTTGAGCCGTTCTCGTCAACTCTGGCCTTGACTCGACGCAGCAGCGCGTGTATTAACTGGGCCTGGCCCGAGTTCATCCTTTCTCGACTCCTCCCGACCCGACGAGGTTGGCATGACTCAAGTGATTGGATTCATTGGTCTTGGAATCATGGGCCGGCCGATGGCCAGGAACTTGGTCATGGCCGGCTTCTCGCTCGTGGTCCACAGCCGGAGCCCCAAGCCCGTGGAGGAGCTGGTGTCGGCCGGGGCGCGGTCCGCCGCCTCGCCGGCCGAGGTCGCCTCCCAGGTCGATGTCCTGATCACGATGCTCCCCAACTCTCCGGATGTCGAGCTGGTCGCGCTGGGGGAGAAGGGGATCGTCACGGGCGCCCGGCCCGGGCTCCTCTATCTCGACATGTCGACCATTTCCCCACTGGTCTCTCAGAAGGTGGGTGAGGCCCTCGGGGCCCGCGGCGTCCGCATGCTGGACGCCCCGGTCTCGGGTGGGGAGAAGGGAGCCATCGACGCCGCGCTCTCGATCATGGTCGGGGGGCCCGAGGCCGACTTCGAGGCCGCGCGGCCGGTGTTCCAGAGCCTCGGCAAGACCATCACCCATCTCGGCCCGCTCGGGGCGGGGGGATTCACCAAGCTGGCGAACCAGATCATCGTGGCCGTGAACCTCACGGCCCTCGGCGAGGCCCTCACGCTGGCCAAGAAGGCGGGGCTCGACCGGGCCCTCACCCTCAAGGCGCTGGGCGGGGGGCTCGCGGGATCGCGGTGCCTCGACCAGAAGACCCCCAACTACCTCGCGGGCACCTACGCCCCGGGGTTCAAGATCGACCTGCACTTCAAGGACCTGGGCCTCATCATGGAGGCCTCGCGGGCGCTGGGCGTTCCGCTGCCCACCACGGCCATCGTGCAGGAGCTGTTCAGCGCGCAGCGGGTGCGGGGCCGGGGCGGGCTCGACCACTCGGGCGTGATCACCCTGCTCGAAGAGCTGGCCGGGGTCGGGGAGCGTGCATGAGGGCGACGGTGGATCGGCCCGGTCTGGACTCGCAGGGCCGCTCGCCGCTCGTCAAGATCCGCCGCGTCCGCAAGGGGGACCTGTCCAAGGTCCGGGACGTCATCGAGCAGGCCTTCGGCGATTTCTTCGAGCGCCAGGTGGGCACCCGCCCGCGGCAGGTCTTCGGCGGCGCCCAGTACGTGCACCACCGCTGGCTCATGGAGCCCTGGGGCTGCTTCGTGGCCGAGGAGGGCGACGGCAAGATCGTGGGCGCGGCGCTGGCTGTCATGTGGGGCTCGCTCGGCATCGTGGGCCCCATCGCCGTGCTCACCAACTACCAGAACCAGGACATCGGCCAGCAGCTGCTCGGGGCGTGCCAGGAGTTCTTCGACGAGAACAAGGCCACCCTGGCCGGGGCCAGCACCTACCCCTACAGCCCCAAGCACCTCATGCTGTACCAGAAGTTCGGGTACCGGCCGCGGGGGCTCGTCGTCGTCACCGGCAAGCACCTGGACCGGCGCGAGGTCGTCCAGCCCGCGCGCGCCGCCCGGCCCGGCCTCGGCGTGCGCCGCTACTCCACGCTGGAGGAGGCCAAGAAGAAGCCCGCCATGGCCCGCATGCGGCGCATCACCAACGGGATCTGGCGGGGGCTCGACCTCGGCAAGGAGGTGGAGATCGTCGACGGCCTCGCGCTGGGCGACACCCTGCTGCTGGAGAAGGGCCGCGAGGTCGTGGGGTTCGCCATCTGCCACCTCCCGCCCAACAGCGAGGCGCCCCACGGCAGCGCCTACGTGAAGTTCCTGGCCGTGGACCAGCGCCATCAGCGGCCCGAGTACCTCCACGCGCTCCTCGGCGCGGTGGAGGAGCTCGCCGCCGGCGCCCAGCTCGGCCAGGTCGTGGCGCCGGCCTACACGTACTACTGGACGGCGTACCAGGTCCTGCTGGAGCGCGGCTACCGGATCGACTTCACCATGGTCCGGCTGAAGCGGGGCAAGCAGGAGGACGCGGAGGACCCGGCGACCCTGGTGCTCGACGACTGGCGCTAGCCATGCCCGCCCATCGCCGCGGCGCGCGGGGCCGCCGGCTGGCCCTCGTGCTGCTGGCCGGGTTGGTGGCGGGGGTGGGGACGCCGCCCGTCGCCCGCGCCCACGCCATCGTGCTGGAGTCCACGCCGGCCCCCGAGGCGCGCCTGCCCGCCTCGCCCCCCCGCGTCGAGCTGCGCTTCAACAGCCGGATCGAGAAGCGCCTCTCGCGAGTGACCCTGGGCCGGGCCGGCGCCGCGCCGAGCCTCGTCCCGGTCGCGGTCGACGGCGACGGCGGTCCGCCCGACCGCCTCGTCGTCCCCCTCGAGCCGCTCGCCCCGGGGCGCTACGTCCTGCGCTACCGCGTCATGGCCGCCGACGGCCACATCACCGAGGGCAGCCTCCGGTTCACGGTGGACCCGTGACCGACGCGCCCCTGGCCGGCTGCGCGACCCCGGAGGGCACCGCCCGCTACCGCGCGCGCCATCCCGCGCTCGCCCCCGGACACTGGCGGACCTGGCGCGGGCTCGCTCTCTCCGCCATCGGGATCGGCACCTATCTCGGCGCCGAGGACGCCGAGGCGGACCGCGGCTACGAGGCGGCGGCGACCCGGGCCTTCACCCTCGGCATCAACGTCGTCGACTCCGCCATCAACTACCGGCACCAGCGCAGCGAGCGCGCCATCGGCCGGGCCCTGCGGGTCGCGGTCGGCCGCGGGCAGGTCGCGCGCGACGAGGTGCTGGTCGCGACCAAGGGCGGCTTCCTGCCCTTCGACGGGACGACGCCGGCCAACCCGGGCGCCTACCTCGGCGAGACCTACGTGCGGTCCGGCATCGTGGCCGCGCGCGACGTCGTGGCCGGCTGCCACGCCATGACCCCGCGCTACCTCGCCGACCAGATCGAGCGGAGCCGGGCCAACCTGGGCCTCGAGACCATCGACGTCTACTACGTGCACAACCCGGAGATCGAGCTCGGCCCGCTGGACCGGCCGGCCTTCCGCGCCCGGCTCCGGGCCGCGTTCGAGGGCCTGGAGACGGCGGTGGCGGACGGCCGGATCCGCCACTACGGCACCGCCACCTGGCAGGGCTACCGCCAGCCCTCGGACGCGCCCGATCACCTCTCGCTGGCCGAGGTGGTGGCCATCGCCCGCGAGGTCGGCGGACCGGACCATCACTTCGCGATGATCCAGCTCCCCTACAACCTGGCCATGACGGAGGCCTTCACCCTGGCCAACCAGCCGATCGGCTCGGAGGTCGTGTCCGTGCTCCAGGCGGCCGAGCGCCTCGGCGTGTACGTCATGACGTCCGCCTCCATCTACCAGGGCCAGCTCGGGCGGAACCTGCCGCCCGTCGTCGGCGAGTTCCTGCCCGGGCTCGAGACGGACGCCCAGCGGGCGCTGCAGTTCGCGCGCTCCACGCCGGGGGTGGGCACGGCGCTGGTCGGCATGCGGAGCATCGACCACGTGGACGAGAACGCGCGGCTCGGCCAGCGGGCGCCGATCGCGTGGCCGGAGTTCCGCCGTCTCTTCCAGGCCGAGTGAGGCGTCCCCCGTGGCGCCGCCGGCGGGGCCTTGAACGACCGGGACCTTTCCGTTAGCGTGGTAGCCCGTGACGCCACCGGACCGGATCCCGGCGGGCGCGGCCCCCGGCCCGCGCCCTCGGCCATGATCGACAACGTCCACCACGTCGGGATCGTCGTCCGCGACCTCCCGCGCGCCACGCGCTTCTGGAGGGACACGCTCGGCCTGCCCGTGACGCGGCAGGCGGAGCTGCCGGACCAGGGCGTCCGGGCCGCCCTCCTGGCGGCGGGGGACACCGAGATCGAGCTCCTCGAGCCCACCGTCCCCGACACGGGCGTGGCCCGCTTCCTCGCGCGCCGGGGCGAGGGGCTGCACCACGTGTGCTTCCGCACGCCGGACGTGGCCGGGGCCCTCGCCGCCCTCGCCGCCATGGACGTGCCCCTCGTGGACGCGGTGCCGCGGGTCGGGCTGGCCGGGCGCATCGCGTTCCTGCACCCGCGGGCCTGTCATGGCGTGCTGGTGGAGCTGGCGACGCCGCCCCCCGGCGACGCCGGGCCCGACTCCCCGGTGCGCTTCAAGCGCCTCGTCATCGCGTCGGCCGCCCCCCAGGAGACGGCGCACGCCTTCCGGCGGCTGTTCCAGCTTCCCGAGGTGGAGGTCAACGGGGGCCCGCGCGCCATGCTGGGCTGGGCGGGCGGCAGCACGCTGCTCATGGTGCCGAGCACGGAAGTCGGCGGGCTCGAGGGCCTCGTGGCGCTGTCCATGGTGGCCCCCGACATGCCCCCGCTCGTCCGGCGCCTGGAGTCGGCGGGGGTGGCCATGCTCGTCGGCGCGGGCGAGATCACGGTGGAGCCCCGCTCGTCCCACGGCGTACACCTGCACATCAGCCGCTACCACTTCCCCTGAGCGGGGGGCCGGACCGACGGCCATCGCGCCTCGACGTCAGGGCGACGTGGGCTGGCTCGCCGGCCTGTGCGTGGCGCGGGCCGGCGCCTCCGTCATGTTCATGGCCTACCCGACCATCCTCGCCGTGGTGCAGGCGGAGTGGGACCTGAGCGCCAAGGCCGCCGGGCTCATCTCCTCGGGCTTGCAGATCGGGACCGCGGTCGCGCTCGTGGTGGTGTCGGTGCTGGCGGACCTCGTCGACCCCCGGCGGGTGTTCGTCGCCAGCGCCGCGCTGGCGACGCTCGTCTCGTTTGCCATCGCCGCGCTCGCCGACGGGCTCTGGTCGGGGCTCCTGCTCTTCACCGTCCTGGCGGTGGCCCTGGCCGGCACCTACACCCCGGCCGTCATGCTGATCTCGGCGCGCTTCGATCCGGCCCGGCGGGGCAACGCCGTCGGCTGGTTCATCGCCAGCAGCTCGGCCGGCCACGTGGTCGCCCTGCTGGCGGGCGGGGCCCTGGTGGCGCGCTGGGGGTGGCGGGCGGCGATCGCCGGCCTGGCGCTGGGGCCGCTCGCGTGTCTCGGGCTGGCGCTGTGGCTGTTCCGGGGCGACGCGGGGCGGGGCACGACCCCCGGGGGCTTCACGCTGCGGCTCGACCTCGCCGGCAACCGCCCGGCCCAGCTCATGATCGCCGGCTACGTGTTCCACTCCTGGGAGCTCTTGGGCATGTGGGCGTGGGCGCCGGCCTTCGTCGCGGCGGCGCTGGTCGCGCGGGGCGCCGGGGCCGACCACGCGGCCGGGCTCGGCGCGAACCTGTCGGCCCTGTTCCACGTCATGGGCGGCGTGGCGTCCTGGGCCGGCGGCTGGCTGTCGGACCGCTGGGGCCGGACGGCCGTCATCGCCGGCATGCTCGCCGTGTCCACGGCCTCGTCCTTCGTGTTCGGCTGGCTCCTGCTGGCGCCGGTCGCCCTCCTCGTGGCCGTCGGCGCCGTCTACGGCTTCTCGGCCGTCGGCGACTCCGCCGTGTTCTCCACCGGCCTCACCGAGACCGTGCCGGCGCGGCGCCTCGGCTCCGTCCTCGCGCTGCGGTCGCTCCTGGGCTTCGGCGTCGGGGCGGTGGCGCCGGTGGCGTTCGGGGTGGTGCTGGACGCCCACGGCGGCCTCGAGGCCGGCCCCACGGGCTGGGGCTGGGCCTTCGCCACGCTCGGCGTGGGGGGCGCGCTCGGGCTCCTGTCGACCCTCTGGCTCAGGCTCCTGCCCGAGTCGCGTCGCCTGGCGGGGGGCCGGCGCTAGGGCCGGCCCCGCTCACGCGACGACCTTCCGGTCCCGCAGCCCGCGGATCTCCGCCTCGGGGAAGCCGAGCTCCCGCAGCACCTCGTCGGTGTGCTCGCCCGTGTGGGGGGCGGCGCGCCGGAGGGCGGCGGGCGTCGCCGACAGCTTGATGGGCTGGCCGAACTGGGTCACGGTGCCGTGGACGGGGTGGTGCAGCTCGACCACCATGTCCCGGGCCTTGACCTGCGGGTCCTGGGGCACCTCCTCGGGCTCGTAGACCTTGCCCACGCACACGTCCGCCTTGACCAGATCCTCGTACCACTGGTCGCGGTCGCGCGTCTTCATCAGGGCCTCGATCTCCTCGCGCGCGCGCGTCTCCTCGGCGTTGGCGGCGCGGACGAACTGGTCCGGCTGCCGGGCGAAGCGCACGAGGTCGGGCCGGTCGATGGCCTTGCAGAAGTTGGCCCAGAGCCAGGGCTCGGTGCAGCCGATGGTCAGGAGCTTGCCGTCGCGGGTCTCGTACACCGCGTAGTAGGGATAGGAGCCGCCGAGAAAGCCCTCGCCCCGCTTGGGGACGAGCCCGTCGCTCCAGAAGAAGCGCATGTTCGGGGTGGCGGCGAGCAGCGCCAGGGACGTGTCCAGATAGGAGACGTCCACGTGCTGGCCGCGCCCGGTCCGCTCGCGGGCGAACAGCGCCAGCATGATCCCGAGCGCGCCGTGCAGGCTGGCGCCCCCGTAGTCGGCGACCAGGTTCAAGGGGAAGATGGGCTTGCGCCCGGGCTCGCCGATCAGCCCCAGCACCCCGGCCAGGGACAGGTAGTTGCCGTCGTGGGCGGGGTACTGGCGGTAGGGGCCCTCCTGGCCGAAGCCGGAGAGCGAGCAGTAGACGACGCGGGGGTTGAGGGCGCTGACGGCGGCGTAGCCGGCGCCGAGCCGCTCCATCACGCCCGGCCGGAAGCCCTCCACGATCACGTCGGCGCCGGCCGCGAGCCGGCGGAACACCGCCTGGCCCTCCGGGGCCTTGAGGTCGAGCGCGACGGAGCGCTTGTTCCGGTTGACGTACACGTAGGCCGCGCGGCGCCGGTCGGCCGGGGTCTCGGCCTCGGCGGGCGGCGTCTCGATCTTGATGACCTCCGCGCCCATGTCGGCGAGGAACATGCCCGGCAGCTCCGCCGGCGGGACGCGCGCCAGCTCCACCACCCTGATACCGTCGAGGACGCCCATGCGGTCTCCTTCTCGCCGGCCCGCGCGGGGGCCGGCCGGGTGAGGGGAACGGTCAGCGATACGCCTCGGGCGCCTTGATGGCCTCGGCCCAGAAGGCGGGGTCGTGGCTCGGGAAGACGCGTCCGCCCGTGAGCCGGGCGATGGTCTTGAGCCGCTTGATCGAGTGCATCGCGCGCAGGGGGTCGAAGACCACCCCCGGCGGGATCTCCTCGTCGATGGAGCGCTGCCAGTAGCACGCGTCGCCGGCGAGGACGACGGGCCCGGTCTCCGGCAGCTCCACGAGGAGCGACTGGTGCCCGGGCGTGTGGCCCTCGCTCCGCAGCACGGTGACGCCGGGCACCAGCTCGTCGTCCCCGTCGAGCAGCCGCCACCGGTGGTCGGGGAGGTCGAAGTTCTTGCGGTAGTAGAACCCCGCGAAGAAGGCGGGCGGGTGGTGGGCGGTGGCGTACTCGTCGCGCTGCACGACCAGCTCGGCGTCGCGGAACAGGAACGCGCCCCCGGCGTGGTCGAAGTGCAGGTGCGAGAGCACGACCAGGTTCACGTGGCGCGGCTCGAGGCCCAGGCCGTCCAGCCGGTGGACGAGGAGGTCCTCGTCGCCGAAGCGGGCCAGGGGGTCGGTCCGGAGGAGCCCGGGGACGGCGCGGGGGGAGACGCCGGTGTCGAACAGGATCACGGCGTCGGAGGTCTCCACGACGTAGCAGGCCACCGTGATCTGCACGCGCTCGGCCGAGCGCTCGCCGTAGAAGAGGCCGGTCCGCTCGAAGCCGAGGAACCCGTTCTGCAGGGCGTACATTGCCTTGACGGACACTAGCGGCGCCTCCCGCGGGCCCGCCCCCGCGCCGCCCGGGGCGGCTCCGCCGGGTCGTACACCCAGACCTTGTGGGCGGCGGCCAGCCCGAGGGTGAGGGGCCGGCCGTCGATCTCCACCGAGATGGTGCCCGCGTAGGGCGCGACCTCGCCCACGGTGAGGCGGACGCCGGGCCGGATCCCGCCCTCCCAGAGGAAGCGCAGGAGCTGGCGGTCGGCCTCCGCCTCCTCGGTGATCCGGTCCACGGCCAGGACCTGGCCGGCGCTGGTCTGGCTGAGGGGGATGGGGTGGCGCGCCTCGAGCGCCGGCATGCCCGGGATGGGGTTGCCGTGGGGGCACGTGCTCGGCATGCCGAGGGTCTCGGCCAGCCGCTCCTCCACCACCGGCGACAGCGCGTGCTCGAGGCGATGGGCCTCGTCGTGGGCCCGCGCCCAGTCCAGGCCCAGGACGTCGGTCAGCCAGCGCTCGAGCAGGCGGTGGCGGCGGGCCATGGTCTCCGCCACCGACCGGCCCCGCTCGGTCAGGCGGATCTGCTTGCCGCGCTCCAGCCGCACGTAGCCGTCCTTCTGCATGCGGCGCACCGCCTCGGTGACGGACGGAGCGGACAGGCGCATGTGGCGGGCCAGGCGGGCGCCGATCACCGGCTTGTCGCTGCCGGCCAGGTCGTAGATGGCGCCGAGGTAGTCCTGGATGGCGGGGGTCGTCGTCTCCATGGCCCGAGGATACGGGCGGCGGGCGACCGGGGCAAGCCCGCTCCGGTGTGCTACCCTGGCCGGGACATCGCCCCCGGGGAGGCCCATCGCCATGGACTTCGCGCTGACCGAGTCGCAGGAGCTGATCAAGAAGGAAGTGGCTGCGCTGTCGCGGACCTTCTCGCTCGACTACTGGCTCGACAAGGACCGGCGGGCCGAGTACCCGCACGAGTTCGTCAAGGCCTTCGCCGACAACGGCTGGCTCGGGATCCTGATCCCCGAGGAGTACGGCGGGGCCGGCCTCGGGGTCACCGAGGCGGCCCTCATGCTCCACGAGGTCTGCGCCTCCGGCGCCGGCACCAGCGGGTGCTCGCCCATCCACTTCTACGTGTTCCCCCCCACGCCCATCATCAAGTACGGCACCGCCGCCATGAAGGCGAAGTACCTGCCGCTGATCGCCGCCGGGCGGATCACGCTGGCCTTCGGGGTCACCGAGCCCAACGCCGGGACCGACACCTCGCGGATCCAGACCCGGGCCGAGCGGCGCGGCGACCGCTTCGTGGTCAACGGGCGGAAGGTCTGGATGACCAACGCCCAGCGGGCCGACAAGATCCTCCTGCTCGCGCGCACCGCCGACCGCGACCCCGCCCATCCCTACAGGGGCATGACGCTGTTCTTCGCCAACATGGACCGCCGCGCGGTGAGCGTGCGCGAGATCGAGAAGCTCGGCCGGGCCGCCGTCGACTCCAACGAGGTGCTCATCGAGGGGCTGGAGGTCGCCGAGGAGGACGTGGTGGGCACGGTGGGGGAGGGCTTCTACCACCTGCTGGACTCCCTCAACCCCGAGCGCATCGTGATCGGCATCGAGGCGGTCGGCATCGGACGGGCCGCCCTCGAGCGGGCCGTCCAGTACGCGCGCGAGCGCGTGGTGTTCGACCGCCCCATCGGCAAGAACCAGGCCATCGCCCACCCGCTCGCCCAGGCGGCGGCCCAGCTCGACGCCGCCGAGATGATGTGCCTCAAGGCGGCCTGGCTGTTCGACGCCGGCCAGCCGTGCGGCCGGGAGGCCAACACGGCCAAGCTCCTCGCCGCCGAGGCGGGGTTCCAGGCCTGCGACGCGGCGCTGCAGACCTTCGGGGGGTTCGGCTACGCGCGCGAGTTCTACGTGGAGCGGCTATGGCGGGAGGTGCGGCTGTACAAGATCGCTCCCGTCTCGCAGCAGATGGCGCTCAACTACCTCTCGGAGCACGTGCTGGGTCTGCCCCGCTCCTACTGAGGGCCGCCGTGGGCTTCACGCTCACCGCGCTGGACACGGCCTACGAGGCGCCCGACGACGAGACCATCGCCCGCGTGGTGGCGTCGATGGACGGACGCCGCATCGGCCTGATCACCCTGGGCCCGTCCGACGCCGAGTACGTCGAGGTCCGGGGCACCGTCCAGGACGGGTTCGCCCTCAGCCACCAGGCCGGCGGCCTGGACCGCCGCCGGCGGAGCACGGACGAGGCGCTCCCGCTGCCCCTGGTCCTCGAGGTGCTCGGGCGCTACGCGCGCCACGACCCCGACTGGGCGCGGGGGGTGGCGTGGGAGGCCGACCGGCACGTGCCGCCGGCCGGGACCTGGTCCGGCACCTGGGTCAGCTTCACGGTGCTGGTGGTGCTCACGACCCTGCTCGTCTGGCTCTGGCGCGGCTGGTAGGCGCCGGCCCGGGCCCTAGCGGCCGCCGGGCGGGCTGATCTGGATCAGGCCGGGCTCGGTCTCCACCTGGATCGTGGTGTGGTCGATGCCGAACCGCGCGTGCAGGAGCACGTGCAGCTCGTCGAGCAGGGGGTCCCCGGCCGACTCCAGCGCCGCCACCACGTGGGCGCTCAGCGCGTCGCGGCCGGAGGTGAGCGTCCACACGTGCAGGTCGTGCACCCGCCGCACGCCCCGCACCCGGCGCATCTCCGCCTCGATCTCGCCGACGTCGAGGTGGGCGGGGGTGCCCTCCATCAGCACGTTGACGGCGTGGGCCAGGAGCCCCCAGGTGCGCGGCAGGATGAACAGCGCCACCGCGGCGCTGGCGATGGGGTCGGCGAGGTGCCAGCCCCGCCAGACCATCACCGCGCCGGCGACGATGACGGCCACCGAGCTCAGCGCGTCGGCCCACACCTCGAGGTAGGCGGCGCGCACGTTGAGGCTCTCGCGGGCCCCCGCCCGCAGGATGGCCATGCCGAGGAGGTTCACGCCGAGGCCGAGCAGCGCCACCACGAGCACCGGCAGGCCCGGCACCGGGGGCGGGGCCCACACGCGCTCCCAGGCCGTGGCCAGGATGCCGAGGGCGAGGACGCACAGGACCACGCCGTTGACGAGGGCGGCCAGGATCTCGGCGCGGTAGTAGCCGTAGGTCTTGGCCGGCGTCGCCGGTCGCTCGGCGAACCACACGGCCAGGAGGCTCAGGGCGAGCCCCCCGGTGTCCACCAGCATGTGGGCGGCGTCGGCGAGCAGCGCGAGGCTCCCCGTCCAGAGCCCGACCGCCGCCTCCACGAGGAGGAAGCCGCCGGTGAGGCCGAGGGCGGCCCGGAGCCGCGGCTTGTGCCGCGCGCCGCCGGTGGCGTGGGCGTGCACGCCGCTCAGCGGGGAGCGGGGACCAGGAGCCGCGCCTCGCCCTGCCGGATGCCTTGGCTCGCGTAGAAGCCCGCCCGCGCCTCCAGCGCGTAGCGGAACGGCCCCATGGGGCCGTAGAGCGCCGTCGGGCTCGGCGCCATCGTCAGGATCGAGAAGATGCGGCCGTCGGCCTTGGCGAAGGCGATGTCCAGCGGCGCCGGCACGTTGTTCATGTGGAACTGCGTGAGCACGTCCTGGGCGAAGTCGAACAGGATCAGGTTCTGCTGGATCTCCTGGGGCGTGGCGCACTGAAAGCCTGCCGCCTGGCGCTCCGGCGTGTCGGCGACCCGGACCCGCACCGCGATGGTCTTCGGCCCCGCCTGGAGCGAGACCATGCGGATGGGCATGGCGGCGAAGGCGGCGCGGTAACGGTCGCACCCGGGGTCCGCCTGGCCGCCGACCGTCCCCGGGACGAGGCAGGCGAGGCCGAGCGCCCCCGCCAGGACTCCGCGGCGGCCGGCGGCCCCGGGCCGGGCGCGGCCGATCACGGGCCCCTCAATGGTCGTGGCTCACGAGCCCCACCGAGGGGCCGTAGAGCGCGGTCAGCGCGGCGTCGCTCAGGAAGTCGGCGGGCCGCCCGTGGAAGACCAGCCGCCCGTTCAGGCAGGCCAGCTTGGTGACCTCCTTGGCGACGACGCCGATGTCGTGGCTCACGAGGACGAGCGTCACGTCGCGCTCCCGGTTCAGGTGGCGCAGCAGGGCGTAGAAGCTGCTCTGGGCCTCCGGGTCCACGCCCCCCGTGGGCTCGTCCAGGATCAGGAGCTCGGGATGGGAGACGAGGGCGCGCGCGATCAGCACCCGCTGCTGTTGGCCGATGGACAGGGCGCCGATCCTGGCCGCCGCGTGCCCCTGCATGCCGACGTGGGCCAGCACCTCCTCGATGCGGGCCCGCTCGCGGGCGCCCACCCGGCCGACCAGCCCGAGGGCGGCCACGAGGCCGGTGGCGACCACCTCGCGCACGGTCACGGGCAGCGCCGGGTCCAAGGTCGCGCGCTGGGGCACGTAGCCGAGCCGGCCCCACTGGCGGAAGGTCGCCGGCGGGTGGCCGAACAGCCGCACGGTGCCGCGGTCCGGCTCGGCGAGCCCCAGCATCACGCGGAGCAGCGTGGTCTTCCCGGAGCCGTTGGGCCCGATGATGCCCAGGAAGTCCCCCGGGTCCACGGTGAGGTCGATGCGCTCCAGCACGCGGACGTCGCCGTAGCTGACGTCCACCGCCTCCAGCTCGACGTAGGGCCTCATCCCGCCCCCTCCGCGGCCGGCCGTCCCGCCCGCCCGGCCCGGGCGACCTGGGCGCTGTGCCACCAGGCGGCGGCCGCCCCGCACCCGGCGCCGAGCAGGAGCCCGCCCAGGAGGTCCGACGGCCAGTGGGCGTTGAGGAAGATGCGGGCCAGCCCCACCAGCATCACCAGGACGGCGAGGCCGCCCAGGAGGGCCAGGCGCCGCCGCCCGGAGACGCCCTCGCGGCTCGCCAGGTAGATCACGATGACGGCGAAGGCCGTGATGGCGGTGACGTGGCCGCTCGGGAAGCCGAGGGACTCGCCGACGGGCCGGGCCCGGCCGACGAGCCACTTCACCCCGTGCTCGCCGAGGCCGCCCGCCCCGAGGGCGGCGACCCAGAGCCACCAGTGCCGGCGGGCCACCGGCGACAGCGCGAACACGACGACGAAGCCGGGGAGGAGGCCCTTCCAGCTCCCGGCGAAGTTGGCCAGGATCACCACCTCGTCCACCAGCGTGTGGGTGACGCCGAGGAGGCCCCGGCGCAGCTCGTGGTCGCCCACCAGCACACCGCCGGCGTGGGCGGCCACGGCGAGGGCGGCGAACAGGGCCAGGGATCCGAGGCAGAGCAGTCGCCAGCGCGAGGGCGCCAGGATCGCGTCGTGACCAGCGGGTTCGTTCGGCATCGGCGTCGCGGCGAGCGTCCGTCCCGTCGGCTCGCCAGCGCCCATTCTACCCGATGCGTCCCGGCGCCGGGTCGACACGCCCCTCACGCGGCGTCGAGGCGGCGCCGGATGGCCTCCGCCAGCCGGTCGGCCGCGGCCGGCGCGTGGGTGAAGAAGAGCCCCGGCTCGATCAGCTCGAGCTCCATGAGGAGCGAGGGCCCGCCGGGCCGCCGCCGTCACCGCGGGGGGCGCCTCGCCGGCCACGGCCCGGCCCCCCAGGCGGGGCTGCACGCGGAAGTCGCCGGCGGCCGGCTGCTTGAGCACGGCGTGGGTCGGGACGCCCTCGACGGCCACGACGGACCACTCGCCGCGCGTCCTGATCTCCTCCACGAACGGCTGGGCCATGGCCGGGCCCTGGATCTCGCCGGCGGCGAGGGCCCGGGCGACGGCGGACGCCTCCGCGCGCTCGACGAGGGTGGCGCCGTGGGCCGAGGCGGCGACGAGCGGCTTGACCACGGCCCGCGTCCAGCCCCGGGCGTCCATCACGGCCGGGAGGTCGCCGCCGTCCCGCTCGAGGAGGACGGTGTCGGGCACGCCCACGCCGGCCCGGGCCAGGTCCAGGAGGTAGCGCTTGTCGAGGTTCCAGCGCACCACGGGGGCCGGGTTCCAGAGGCGCGCGCCGTGGGCGGCGAGGCCGTCGAGCCAGGCCAGGAACGCCTCCGGCGCCTGGTGGTAGTCCCAGCAGGAGCGCAGGACGACGGCGTCGAAGCCGGCGACGGCGGCGCCGGGGTCGTTCCAGGCCCGCGCCGCGACCTCGACGCCCCGCCGCGCGAGGCCGCCGGCGACGAGCGCGTCGCTCTCGGAGACGTCGGGCCAGGTGCGGCAGGTGACGAAGGCGACGCGCGGCGCCGGCCTCGTCACGGGGGGAGCGGGGGCGCGGGCCGCCGGCCCCGCAGGGAGCGGGCCAGCGTCGCCGCGCCGAAGATCGCGAGCGCCGTGAGCACCACCGAGCCTCCGGCGGCGAGCCGCAAGTAGTAGGCGGCGATCAGGCCGACGACCACCGACGTCACCGCCGCCGCGATGGCGATGGCCGTGGCCAGCCGGAAGCTCCGGGCCACCGCGAAGCCGGTCAGGGTCGGGATGACGATCATGGCGCTCACCAGGAGGACCCCCACCATGCGCATGGTGACGACCGTGGTGAGCGCGGTCAGCACCGTCAGCACGAGGTTCAGGGCCGCCACCGGGACGCCGCTGGTGCGCGCCAGCTCCTCGCTGAGGGTGATGGCGAGCAGCTGGCGGTAGAAGAGGGCCACCGTGCTCCCCACCAGGGCGCCGAGGGCGAGGACCACCCAGACGTCCAGCGGGCTCACGGTGACGATGCTCCCGAACAGGACGGCGAAGAGATCGGCGTTGAAGCCGCCGGACAGGCTGATCAGCACGACGGCCACGGCGAACCCGCCGGAGAGGAACACGGCCAGCGAGGCGTCGCCCTGGAGCGTGCCCCGCGCGCGCAGGCGCTCGATGCCCACCGCGCCCGCCGCCGTCACCAGGAGCGCGCCCAGGACCGGGGACAGGCCGAGGATCAGGCCGACCGCCACCCCGGCCAGGGCCACGTGGGCCAGCGTGTCCGCGATGAGGGACAAGCGCCGGGGGACCAGGAACACCCCGATGGCCGGGCAGATCAGGGCCGTCATCAAGCCCACCGCGAAGGCCCGCTGCATGAACCCGTACTCGAGGAACTCAGGCAGCATGGCGGCAGTATCCCACGGCTCAGCGGCACCCGAGCCCGTCGCGCAGGTGGGCGAGGTTCTTCTCCATCAGGGCGACGTAGCCGGTGCCGCGCGCGGCCTCCTCCCGGGTCAGGCCCTCGATCGGGTTGAGCGGCAGCGTCCGCGCGCCGAGCTCGCGGGCCAGCGCGTCGGCCAGGCGCGAGGCCACCAGCGGCTCGAAGAACACGACGCTCACGCGGTGGCGGCGCGCCACGCGGACGATCCGCGCCAGCTCGGCCGGGCTCGGCTCGGCGTCGGGGGCGGCGCCGGTGATGGGGATCTGGGTCAGCCGGTAGCGTCGGGCCGGATAGGTGAAGGCCGCGTGGGAGACGACGATCTCGCGCCGCTGACACGAGGCCAGGCCCTGCTCGAACCGCTCGTGCAGCGCGCGCAGGCGGGCCGCGAAGGCTTCGGCCCCGGCCGCGTAGCGGGCGGCGTTGGGCGGGTCGGCCGCCGCCAGCCCCGCCCGGATGGCCTCGACCTGCGCCGCCGCCAGGACGGGATCCAGCCACACGTGCGGGTCCTTCGCGGGCGCCGGCCCCGCGGCGCGCTCCCGGCGCGGCGGCGGGTGGCCGTGGCCGTGCGGGTCGGCGGCGGGGAGCGCGTCGAGCAGCTCGAGGCCGGCCGCCGCCGCGACGACGGCCGGCCGCCGGTCCCCGAGGCCGGCCAGCAGGCGGTCGACCCAGGGCTCGAAGCCGGCGCCGTTGTGGACGAACACGCGCGCGTCGGCGACGCGACCGACGTCCTTGGGCGACGCCTCCCAGTCGTGGGGCTCCACGCCGGGCGGGATCAGGAGCGCCACCTCCGCCGCCTCGCCGGCCACGTGGCGGGCGAACTCGTAGACCGGGTACACGCTGGCCACCACGTGGAGCCTCGACGGGGCCGGGGGCGGGGGGCCCGCCGAGGGCTCGCAGCCGGCGCCGAGCGTCGCCAGCAGGGCGAGCGCGCCGAGCCGGCTCACCGGGCGCTCCGTCCGAGGTCGGCGGGGCCGGGCCGGCGCGCGTCGGGCGAGGGCCGAGAGCCGCGACCGGCCCGGCCGGCCAGGGGCCAGGTCACCACCAGGGCCACCCCGAACGTGCAGACCACCGCCGCCCCCGTGGGCAGGTCGAGCGCGGCGGAGGCGGCGATGCCGACCAGGCTCGCCACGGCGCCGAAGGCCCAGCCGATGGCGAGCTGCCCGGCCGTGTCCCGGGCGAAGGCCAGGCCCACCAGCGCGGGCACGATCAGGTAGGCGAAGACCAGGAGCACGCCGGCGATGCGCACGGAGCTGGTGACCACCACGCCGAAGGAGGCGTAGAAGAGGAAGTCCCACCAGCGGACGTGCCAGCCGCGCACGAAGGCGGCCTCGGGGTCCCGGGAGATCAAGAAGAAGGGCCGGCGGCACAGCCAGTGCAGCGCGCCCACGCCGAGGTAGAGGAGGGCGATGCCGGCCACCTCGGGGGCGCGGACGGTGATGAGGCTCCCCACGAGCATGCCGCGCAGGTGATCGGCCCCGTGGGGCGCGCGCGAGGCGAGCAGCACGGCCGCCGCCGCCGCGACGACGTAGACGACGCCGATCACGGCCTCCTGGGACACCCGCCGCCGGCGGCTGCGGGTGAGCGCGAGCACGAGGGCGCCGAGGAGGGCGGCGGTGAGGCCCAGGAGGTAGGACACGGGCGAGCCGAGGTCGTGTCCGGCGAGGACGCCGAGGGTGCCGCCGAGGGCGGCGACCTGGGCCAGCGCAATGTCCACGAACACCACCTCGCGGGCGAGCACGTGCAGGCCGAGGTAGGCGTGGATCCCCGTGAGCACGAGGCACATGAGGAACGGGGCCCAGAGCAGCGCCACGAGGTCGGCCACGCGCGGGCGGCTAGCGGAACGCCTCGGCGAGGGCGTTGACGTTGTGCTCGACGAGGTCCACGTAGGTGTCGGTGCCCATCACGCCGCCCACCGCCGGCGCGAGCCGGACGGCCCGGGCCCCGCTGTCGCGGGCGACCCGCTCGACGGCGCGGGCGTCGGCCCAGGGCTCGGTCAGCACGACCCTGATCTTCTGCTGCTTCATGGTCTGGATCAAGGCGGCCAGGTGGGCCGGCGAGGGCGGGATGCCCGGCCGGTCCTCGATGGCCCCGGCCAGCTCGAGATCGAAGCGCCGGAGGAGGTACGTGAACGTCTCGTGGTAGCCCACCACCGGCGCGCCGCGGAACGGCAGGAGGCGCGCCCGCCAGCGCGCCATGGCCTCGTCGAGGCGGGCCAGGAACTCCGCGCGCCGCCGATCGAAGA